>ENA-UOOI01001865-UOOI01001865.1-fermentation-metagenome-genome-assembly--contig:-NODE-1865-length-20027-cov-85.556028_pt1 | contig 20027 bp, 15 predicted proteins | sample MGYA00245779_ERZ724027 | MGnify/ENA primary metagenome ERZ724027 (study PRJEB28704, sample SAMN03018318) | fermentation metagenome | biome: anthropogenic terrestrial biome; feature: soil...
GATACATTTGTCGAAATCATAGCATGGTATACATGTCGGGTGTGAATAGTAACAATCTCTTGATAAATCTAAAGATTATTTAGAGATTACCCTGTTATACTGCGAAGGAATAGAGGAAAGTATGGTACATAATTTATTTAGGAAAGTGGTGTTGTAATAAAATGAAACAAAAATCAAAGCTGGTACGGCGGGAGACCAGAACAGCCTGGATATTTCTGCTTCCCAGCTTTCTTGGCATCTTTGTATTTGTTCTGCTGCCTTTTCTGGATGCGGTGCGAAGATCCTTCTTTGAAGCAATGGGCGGGAGGTTCGTCGGCTTTCAGAATTACCGGACGGTTCTTGAGAATGAAGCTTTCCGGCTTGCGGTGAAAAATACCGGCCGTTTTATCCTTGTCTGTATTCCTTTGCTGCTTCTTTTGAGTCTGCTGCTTTCTCTAATGATGCAGCATAGGGGAGATTTTTTTAAAGTATCCTTTTTAATTCCCATGGCAATACCGGTGGCATCGGTGGCCCTGCTGTGGAAGATATTCTTTCATAAACAGGGAATCCTCAATCATCTGCTGATTAAATTGGGCAGTCAGCCGACGGATTGGATGAATACGGATTATGCCTTCCTTGTATTGGTATTCAGCTATCTATGGAAAAACACCGGCTATGACTGTGTGCTGTGGCTATCCGGATTAAGCGGTATACCGGGTTCCATCTATGAGGCAGCTGCAATGGATGGAGCAGGGGCATTTAAAAAATTCTTTTATATTACCCTGCCGGGGCTGCTGCCTACCCTGTACGTTGCTGCGGTGATGTCATTGGTGAATTCATTTAAGGTGTTCCGTGAAGCTTATCTGGTGGCGGGAGCGTATCCCCAAAACAGTATCTATATGCTCCAACATTTATTAAATAACTGGTTTATTTCACTGGATATACAGAAAATGTGTGCGGCTGCGGTAATGCTTGCAATGGTGTTTGCTCTGTTTGTTCTGCTGCTGCATGGATTGAGCAGAAGAGGGGTGGAGGAATGAAGCGGCTGCGGTATCTTGCTTTATTGATTCTGGTTCTTATGCTTCTGCTGATGTGGCTGCCCTTATGGATGCTGGTCACCGGCTCTTTTATGGGAATCGGTGAGGTCAGGGATTGCATCGGGCCGGTGTTGGGGCAGAGGGAAGGATATGCTGTCTGGCATCTCATTCCACGGTATCCGACTTTGAGACCCTATGTTGAACTTTTGCTGGATACTCCAAGATTTTTTCTGATGTTTTGGAATTCCTGCATTCAGGTCATACCCGGCGTAGCCGGGCAGCTTATTATTGCATTGCCGGCAGCCTGGAGCTTTGCGCGCTTTCAATTTCCCGGAAAAAGAGCACTGTTTTTACTCTATATCACACTGATGATTATGCCATTTCAGGTGACGATGGTTTCAAGTTATCTTATACTGGACCGCCTGGGGCTGATGAATACTCATCTGGCATTGATCGTACCCATGCTCTTTTCTACCTTTCCGGTGTTTATTATAGAGAAAAGTTTTAAAGCGATACCGCCGTCCCTCATTGAAGCGGCAAAAATAGATGGAGCAGGGGAAATGAAGATATTTCTGCATATCGGAGTACCGATGGGGGCTTCCGGAATTATTTCGGCAGGTGTTCTGGGCTTTTTGGAGAACTGGAATGCGATTGAGCAGCCGATTACTTTCTTAAAGGATAAGGCGTTATGGCCCCTGTCCTTGTATTTGCCCGATATTGCGATGGATCAACTGGGAGTAGCAATGGTTGCATGTGTCATAGCAATGATGCCGGGATTGCTGCTCTTCCTGTTCGGTCAAAAATATATTGAAGAAGGTATTGTGGCTTCCGGGATCAAGGAATGATAGTGGTGTTAAAAGTCAACCTAGTTGAAGAAGACGATTTGTTAGGAAGGCTTTTAACTCATATCAGGAATAAAAATTCTGGGGAAAGGATTGGAGAATGGTTCGGATGAAGAAAAAATTAAAGGAATATATCATAACACAACTGACCAGGGAACCGAAAGCGGCAAAGTCCACCTTGCAGGAGACAGCAAAGCGCCTGCTGATCGGTTTTTTTGTATTAATGCTGCTGTTAACCACAGTGTCTCGGGCAGCAGATTCGGTTACGGTTGCCAGAGTAAAAGCGGCCGGGGTTAAGAAAAGTGTATTAAACTATGTGATTACAGGTGAGGGTACCGTGGAAGCAGGGGGTGAGAAATATCTCCAGCTTTATGAGGGTGCCAGGATTTCAGAAATTCTGGTAAAAGAGGGTCAGCCGGTAAAGGAAGGAGAGCTTCTCTTTACCTATGATATTCAGGAGCTGGAAACTATTCTGGAAAACCTTCAGCGGGATCTTACGATAGCAGAGCTTAATCTGGAGAAGGAGCTGCTGACCCATGAGCCGGCTTCGGCTGCAGAAGATACGCAGGCAGCGGACCGGTCTCTTCAAAGAGCAAAGCTTGATGCGGAATTAGCCCGGTTAAGACTGGAATCGGAAAAAGCAAAAGTCAATAAGACAAAGCAGGAAGATCTGGAGACTGCCGCGGAAGCATACCTGGAGCTTGAGGCAGCAAGATCAGAGCTGGAAGAAGACAGAGAACAGGAAATCAACCGGGCAAAGAGAGAGATCGCCAGGGCGGAGGAAGCCCTGGATGAGCTATTTGCGGATAAGAGAAGGGCGGAAGCTGTGATCTCGGAATATAAGGCGGCGGTACTAAGCAGTGAAGTCAAGATCGCTGCGCCTTCCCCGGAGGAAAGGAAGGATGCTGTATTGGATCCCGGCAGCATAGCCTTTGATCCGGCTGCTGCAAAGGAAGGTGATCCATTGACCCTGGCACAGGTACATATTTTTATGAATTATTATGGAGAAGAGCAGTATAAAAAGCATTTAAAGGAAGTTAAAGATTTGTTAAAAAACCTTAACCGCGCCAGGGAGGATTATCTTCTGGCGTTTATGACGGAAGCAGAGACCGGCGCATTCTTAACGACTTCTCAGAAAGCAGCCTATCTACGTGCCTATCAGGATGCCTGCGAAGCTTGGATGGAGGCAACCGAGAAGGATCGGGAGCTTTGTAATGCTATCTCTGCCTATGGAGCGGCAATTCAAAGTAATTCCGGGACAGATGCCGCAGATGCTTACCAGGAGCTCTTTTCTCTGCTATACCGGGAGGATAAGGATAAGCAGCAAGCGGTCCGCTCCGCCAGGGAGCTTGCTGCCACGAAGCAGGAGGAACTGGACCGGATTATTCTGCAATGGGACAGAAAACTCTCTGCATCAGACAAAGAACTGGAAAAGGCAAGAGAAAGAGAGAGCCAGGCGCAGGAGATATGCGACCGGATAAAGGAGAAGAGCTATGATTATTCGGAGGATACGCAGACCCAGGAAAGTCAGCTGGAGAGTGCCGATAGAAATTTGGAGGATGCCAATGAGGCGTTCAAGAAGGCGAAGAAGAAGGATGCTAAAACAGAGCAGTCCAATCAAATCTCAACAAAGCTTCTTTCTCTCGAGGTGGAGAAGAAAAAGGAAGCCGTGGATCTGGCGGAGAAGCTGCTGGAACAGGAGGGGCGTGTATTCTCTCCGGTGTCGGGAAGAATCCGTCAGATCGGCCTTACGGTGGGCAGCAAAATATCAGGGACGGAGAAGGTATCCGTAGATTCGGAGGATTACGAATTTATCACACAGGTATCCAAGGAGGAAGCAAAGCATCTGGAAGCCGGGGACGAAATTGATATTATGCTGAATCATGACAAAAAGGCGGTAACCGCAATTATTGAAAGTGTAGGTCTGGAGGATGAACAGGGTAAGTCGGAAATAACCGCAGCTATGCCGGAGGGAGAATACAGCGGGGGAAGTTATGCTTCCTTCACAGTAAATAAAACTTCAAAACAGTATACGCAGACGCTGCCATTGCAGGCGGTACGCATGGACTCAAATCAGGTAAATTATATTCTGGCAATCCGGGAGAGTAGTACCAGCCTTGGGAAAGAGCTGATCGCGTACCGGGTGAATGTGGAAGTATTGGAAAAGGATAGCCGGACCGCTGCAATAAAGGCAGTGATTAACCCAGAGGATAAGATTATAATCAGCAGCAGTAAAGGCATTGAGGAGGGAGACCGGGTTCGAATCGATGAAGAAAATGAATAGCAATAGCAAACAAAATATATGGTTTCTTCTGCTTTTTACCGCGGTATTTATCCTATGGGGAACTGCTATATATTACGGTCAATATGTGGATGAATACTACCAATCCGTCGGTATCCGGATGAAAGGCGGCACTGTGTCACAGCGCGAACTTATGCGGATGGCGGAGCAGGAAAAGCAAAATAGAAATCAGGAATTCACAGGCATATCAGCCTGGAATCAGGTGGAAAATCAATCCATGGAATCGGATCGGCTGGGTACGAAGGCGGAGGTCAGGCTGATTGAAGTGTACGGTGCAATCGAGAAGGTATATCCGGTGGAACTCATAAGCGGCTCGGTACCTGCAGCGGACGATGATCAGGGCTGTCTGATCGACGAAGCAACGGCATATCATCTGTTTCGGACAAAGGATTGTGTGGGAAATGCGCTGATCTATCAAAACAGGTATTTTTATATCCGGGGAATCCTTCGTTCTCCCGAAGATGTTTGTCTCATAATACAGGACGCAGTGGAGAAGAACTATTCTAATCTGGAGCTTACCTTTGCAGATGGTGACAACTGTGGACAATTGGCTGCAGATTTGATGAGGCAATATGGACCTACCGTCCGCTATACCTTGATTGACGGATATCGGATCGCAAAGAGCCTCTCTTTTGGTTATCTGCTGCCGGCATGGTTCCTTGGCTTTTTCCTGTTGTATGACCTATTGGCGGTTCTTTGGAAGAGGAGAAGGATACCGTTTCAAGTGATTGCTCTGATACTGGTCATCCTATGCTTATGGCCTCTGCTTTCCTGGATGATGGAATATGAAATCTATCTGCCGCAGCAGATCATCCCGACGAAATGGTCTGATTTTTCCTTTTGGAGCAGAAAATATGCGGCTTTTCAGGAGTGGAAGAAAGATATGACCTATATGATCCCCAGTTATAAAGATGTTCTTTTAAAACAGCATATCCGCAGCTGTGTATCACGGAGTGTGGCAGCAGTCGCCGGAATGCTTGTGCTGGTTCTTTATGAGCGCAGGCTGTTTTCCGGCCATAAGCTGCTTTCCGGCAATAGGCGGGGCAGCAGTATCCTTCTGATGGCATTGCTGGAATGTGCAGCCCTTTCTCTTTTGTTTGCCTATGGCAAAATATTTACCCTCCCGAGAGCCTATCTGGGAATGCCGGTATTCTATATGCTGGCGATGGAATGCTTCCGTTGGGGCGGGGGCTGGATACGGAATCTTAGGAAGAGCCGTCAATAGGATAGGAGGATTCACCTAAATATGTAGGCTCTTTATATAAAGTAAAGCTTATGAAAATGCTTTGGTATGTGGATGCATTATCCTTTAAAACATATAATAAAGCAATGAGCAGGTTGGTTTATCAGACTTTCCACTGGGTGCCGTTCCTATTGCTCACAATGAAATTATTAAACTTCCCTCGGTCAATGTTTTAGAGGAAGAGCACCCTGAATACACAGCAGATTGTATCTTATATGCATGAAGAAGATGCTTATAAATTTACAGAAGATAATGAAATTATATCTTTTAATTATGCTTTAAATATGAAAAATTTTAATTAGTCATAGAGGATTAATTGAGCTATACTTACTTGCTGTTTTTTGGTTCATTAATTTCAATAAAATAAGGGTGCAGACAGAAAGGCGGCTTTTGCTATCAACACTAACGTTTATTCTTCTCTGATAATATCTTAATGGAGGAAGAATATTCGGAAGGTGTCATACCGGTCGTCTTTTTAAATTGCCTGGAGAAATAATGAATGGAACTGTATCCTAAGTAGTCGGCAATCTGGGTAAAATTCATGTGATTATCCCGTATTAACTGTTTCGCCATATCAATTTTTAACTTTATAAAATAATCAATCACCCCACAATTGAATTTGGAGGCGAACATAGATTGCAAATTGGAACGTCCGATTAAGTTATCTCGGCATATTTGTTCAATTGTTACATGCTCTTGTATATTGTTGTTCATATAGTCAAGTATCTGCTGAAAGGTTTCCGTATCATTTTTCTTTTTCACTGTATTCGGATATATCATTTCCATAGGGTCCCTTGCATTGTACCTTCGAAATAAATTAATGAGGATAGCTTCTAAATATATTTTTATTAATTGCTCGGATGCGAAAGGAATATTATCATATCGAATTAGCTTTTCAAAATAAGGATCATTTAGTTGATTACTAAAGGTTTTCTTGGCTTCAATTATAATCTGTGCGATCAGTTGACGCTCGTTATCGTTGATATATAGAATTTTATTTTCAAAGAATTGCATATATTTGGAATTACATAAAAAAGATATTACGAATAGATTCGGAGCAATTATCCCATTTGCTTTAAGACTATGAAATTCATTGGGTTTATGGAATATAATTTGATCTTTTTTCAAAGAAAACTGTTTTTTGCCTGCAACAACTTCTAATTCTCCTTTGTCTACACAAAGAATCTCCCAAAAGTCATGAACTTCGCCGGGATAGTAAAAATCACTCATATATTCAAAATAATGAATGGTAACTATTTTATTAACCACGATGGGCTGTTCAAGCTGAATGCTTTCGTAAGACATTGCTTATCATCCTCTGCTATAGCTATCATTGATTAGATGAAACCTTTGTGCAAAAGTAATTACTTGTTATAATTTATTCCAAATGGTTAGTGCTTTTGTATAATATATAACTACATATTAAACTGTTTTTATAAAAAATGCAATAAAAATATGCAGATTGTGCAAATATACTCGGCAATCAGATAAAGATTAATGGATGTACTCATATTATAATCAAATTACAATGAAAAAGAAACTATTATCGGATATCATTTGTCGAAATCATAACATGGTATACATGGTGGGTGTGAACCAGTAGCAAGTTATTAAGCTTGCTGATTTGCATGGCAATGGAGGTGTCAAGATGAGTGTAAAATATACCGTTCTGTCGTTAAAAGGGACAAAACTACCAAAAGAAAACCCACTTCCTTTCTATAAGGATAGAAATCGAAATAGGAAGGTTAACATTCAGGAAAGTTTAAGGAAAGAGGATAATTCCTTATTAGGATATGAAACGGCACCCAGATTTCTTCCGTATAAAATACAGGACCGATATGACAGGGATCGTTCTGTTGTTACATATAAAGCAATTATAATGGAGAATAATGTTTTAAAGGCAACCTTCCTGCCGGAATATGGCGGGAGGCTGTATTCCTTATATCACAAGAAGTTAGAAAAGGATCTGCTATTTACGAATCCGGTAATCCAGCCGGCGAACCTGGCGGTTTTAAATGCCTGGATCTCCGGCGGTGTGGAATGGAATGTGGGACAATACGGACATAGCTTTACTACTTCTTTACCGGTATTTTGCGGCGTATTAAAGGATAAAAACGGAGAAGAGTTTTTAAGAATATATGAATATGAAAGATGCCATAATCTATTCTGGCATTTGGACTTCCATCTGCCTGAGGATAGTACTACGCTTAATATGTATGCCAGAATTGTAAATGATCAGGATACTGTGACTTCTATATATTATTGGAGCAATGTTGCAGTGAAAGAAACAAGGAAAGCCAGAATCTTCTCAGGAGCAGAGGAAGTCATCTATATGGATATGAAGACGCGGGAATTCGGGAAAGGAAAGATGCCGTATTTGCCAATCATGCCAGAGAAGGATGCTTCCTATCCGGCTGATTTTTCTAATTCCAATGAGTATTTTTTTCAAACTCCAATAGAAGAGAAAGCACCCTGGGAAGCGGTTGTTTATCCGGATGATTGGATGTTTTTCGAGCGGTCCTCCAATTTGCTTCGGTATCGCAAGATGTTCTGCTGGGGAAGCCATAAGGGTGGCCAGAGGTGGAAGGATTATCTATCCGAGGAAGGTCAGGGAGATTATATTGAAATTCAGGGAGGACTGGCTCCGACACAGCTGCATGGAATGATTCTGGATGCCAATTCAACCCTTGAGTTTGTACAGTGTTTTGGCGGTATCGGTCTGGATACCGCAGGATTTTATGATAAGGATTGGCATAAGGCGAAGGAAAAGCTGTATCAGCGCATCAACGAAACAATAACAGAAGGTTATATCAAGGAACAGTTAAAGGAATTAAGCCAATACCGTGATGAAACACCCGTTAATATCGTCAGCTTTGGCAGCGGCTTTGGTGCTTTGGAGGTTTGCCGGAGAAAGAAGCAAGGGGAGAAAGCGATTCCCGCAGGATTTTGTTTTCCGCCCTGCAGTCTGACTGGAGCACAGGCTCCCTGGTTACATTTATTGGATTATGGTTATATGCCGGAAACAAAGGCGGAGATCCTACCGGAAGCTTATATGATACAGGAGCCCTGGACAAAACTGTTAAGGTCAAGTCTGAAGCATCCAAACGGGAGGAATTGGTTAACCTGTCTGCAGCTTAGTGTAATAGAGATGGAGCAGGGCAATTATCAGGAAAGCGATACGATGGCAAAGGACTCTATTACGATGTCTCCGAATCCCCTTGCTTACTATAATCTTGCTCTATTAGCCAAGCAACAGAAGGATAGGGAAGCCTTTGAAACATACAGTAAAAAAGCGCTGGATTTATTCACTGGCGACGCTCTGGTGGCCGCTTCTACGCAGTATTTTAGATATTTACTTTCTATGAATGAATATGAGCAGATATGGATCCGGTATCAGAAGCTTCCGGACTGGATGAAGGAAGATGAGCGGCTGTATCTAGTGGCAGTGGCTGCAGCAGTGAAGATAGACAAATTGGATTTTGTAAAAGGAGCCTTTGAGAAGAAATATGTGTATGTCAAGGAAGGGGAAACATTAATTTCTGATCTATGGTTTGAATATCATTTAAGATTAGAAGAGAAAAAACCGGAGGGCAGCAACAGCACAATGAAAGAAATAAAAAGGCTTTATCCAATTCCGTTAAGAATTGATTTCAGGATGGAACAGGATAAGGATTAGGAAAGTTTATGAAAGGCATGGTAATTCATATGAAAGATCCGGTATTAGTCATTATGGCTGCCGGTATGGGCAGCAGATACGGAGGATTAAAGCAAATTGATCCGGTAGATGACAGAGGGAATCTGATCATTGATTTTTCAATCTACGATGCAAGGAAAGCGGGATTTAAAAATATTGTTTTTATTATTAAAAAGGAGATGGAAGAAGAATTTAAAAAAGTAATCGGAAACCGGATCAGTAAGGAGAAGGTAACCTACGTAGACCAGTAATTAGAGAATATTCCGGAGGGGTTCCAAGTCCCGGAAGGCAGAGATAAGCCCTGGGGGGTACCGGCCATGCAATCTTAAGCTGTTTTGGCGTGATAGAGGCACCCTTTGCGGTTATAAATGCAGATGATTATTATGGAGTCCATGCATTTGCGGCAATTTATCATTTCTTAGTCTCCACACAGGAGGATAAAAAATACCGATATGCCATGGCAGGTTATATTTTAGAAAATACGCTGACGGAGCATGGATCTGTAGCCAGAGGGGTATGTGAGATTACAAAGGAAGGTTATCTTAAGGAGATTCATGAGAGAACCAGGATTGAGAAATGTGAGGATGGAGCAAGGTATGCCGAAGAAAGAAAAACCTGGACCTTCATACCGGGGGGGCAATTGCAGAATTGAAAAATCAGGGTGTTTATCCGGAGGAGTTTTAATAGCTAAATGACAGGAGAGAAAGGCATGACAAGAGAAGAATATTGCACCAAAATTAATGAAGCGATAGAGCAGATTGCATTTGAAGGAACTTTTATAGATTATAAGCGTTATGGAAGTGGTCATATTAATGATACTTTTGTGACACATCACAGGCTTGAAGATGGTTCTGTTATCCGTTATATCCTGCAGAGAATGAACCATGATACCTTTAAGCACCCGGAACAATTAATGGAAAACGTAGCAGGTGTTACAGAATTTTTAAAAAGAAAAATTTTACAAAACAAGGGTGATGTGAAACGCGAGACAATGAACATTATACCAACCAAAGACGGAAAGACATTTTATAAGGACAGCATTGGCTCCTATTGGAGGGCTTACCGGTTTATTGAGGATGCATCCTGCTACGATATGGTAGAGAAGCCGGATGATTTCTATCAAAGTGCCATTGCATTCGGTCGTTTCCAAAAATTATTAGCGGATTATCCGGCGGAAACCCTGCATGAGACAATTCCTGATTTTCATAATACTCCGGTTCGCGTGGAGACATTAAAGAAAGCAGTGCAAGAAGATACGTTAGGACGGGTAAAGGAGGTTACTGACGAGATTGCTTTTGTTATGGAAAGAGAAGAATTTACATATACATTAATGAAATTATACAAAGAAGGTAAGCTACCGCTTAAGGTGACCCATAATGATACCAAATTAAATAATATCATAATCGATAATGTGACAGGGAAGGCAATCTGCGTAATTGATCTGGACACGATTATGCCGGGCTTCTCCGTAAATGATTTTGGTGATTCGATCCGCTTCGGTGCGACGACAGGAGCAGAGGATGAACCGGACCTAACGAAAGTTAATTTTGACTTATCTTTATATGAGCTATATACAAGAGGTTTCTTGGAAGGCTGTAATGGAAGTCTTACAGCTGCAGAAATCGACATGTTGCCGGTCGGTGCTAAAATGATGACCTTAGAATGCGGTATCCGCTTCCTGACAGACTATCTGCAGGGGGATATTTATTTCAGAATACACCATGAAAAGCATAATTTAGACCGTACAAGAACACAATTTAAATTAGTGTCCGATATGGAGAAGAATTGGGAAGCAATGGTTGATGTAGTAAATAAATATCGTTAGGGAGGATCGGTACAAAAGCACTCGACGTCAAGAAGAATTATTGCTGGTGTAACAGGTGGCGGAATAAAAGGCTAAGATAATTGAGGAAGAATTCATTTATCTACCATTTTAATATACTTGGAAGGTGCTACACCATATTTTTTCTTAAAGCATTTACTAAAATATAAAGGGTCTGAAAATCCTGTCATCTGTGAAACGGCTTGCATACTATTATAATCATGATCTAAATAATACTTTGCTTTTATTAATCTTTGGTTATTTATATACTTAATTAAGAAGATACCAGCTTCTTTATGAAATACTCGGCTTAGATAATTCTCGTTTATATATAATTGTGATGCCAGCCATTTCACAGATAAGGATGGATTAGATATGTTTTGCTCCACTAACTCCATACATTTTTTAACCATGCTCTTTCCTGAAGATATTTTATTAGCACTGATATAATTTAAAATATCTTCATAATAATGAATAATAAAATTTGAGCGTTCAATTGGGTTACTTATTTCAGATATTTCATTAATTGGATTAAAATATTTATGAAAAACTTCTCTGATTGCTGTCTTATTTTCCTGCAGAAACATAATTCCTGTCATAATAAAATCGATACTAATAATATTAAGATATTCAAAATTTGAAGAAGCAGAGGAAACAAATGGTCTGGAAATAGTATCATATACAAATGCTCGAACCGATGTGATCTCATTTGCTCTCAAATATTTTAAAGTTTTTGATCGGATATCATCAAAATTAATTGAGACTGGAAGCGAAATAGAAATAAAATTGTCATAGGATATGATTCCCATATCCATAATTCCCTGAGTATATTTTATTAAATATTTTGTCTCATAATAACAACGATAGATATTCTGGTATCCATCATATTTTCTGCTGTAAAATATGGTAACAGGTAAATTCATTTCAAAAAGCAAATTATCTCTAATAATCTGGCAAATAACTTCTGTATTTTGTTCTATAATAGATTGCTCCTGGCTAAATCCCAGCAATACATTAATATTATATGTAGAATCACTAAAAATCGCACAGTTTTTATAATCACACAGCGTGTTTTCAACGCTTCGGATTACTGTTTCAATGAGGCTTAATAAACGTTGTTTATTTGATACCTGTGTATCCAATTTATTAATATGAATTGAAATGATTTCAAACTTGTCCGCTTGAATGGGGATGTTGTAAAAGTTGAAATTTTCTATAATTTGTTGATCCGTTAATGGCTGACTGCCGGAAACAAGCCAGTTCAAGTATTTATCTTTTATCATCCTTTCACTAAGGATAGCTTTATCACGTAAATTAGACATATACTGATTCTGCTTTTTTGAATTTTCAAAGTTCGAAATTAGAGTGTGAATAAGATGTAATAATTTGTCCTTTTCAATTGGTTTTAACAAATAATGATATACTCCTATATTTAGAGCTTGCTGTGCGCATCCAAAGCTATCATTTACCGTTAACATAATAAATTTAATCTTGTCGCTGAGAGATTTGGATTTTTCCACCAACTGCAAACCGCTCATATTCGGCATATTAATGTCTGTAATGACTACATCGGGAGTAAGTTTTTGAATTAAGGCAAGAGCTTTCTCTCCACTGCTGGCATTTGCAATAATTTGAAAACCTAGGGATTCCCAGTCTAGTATATGATTTAACCTTTTAAGTATAAGAGGGTCGTCATCCACAAACATAATTTTATACATGGTATACTCCTTCCTTTTATCTAAAGTAATTTTGGAAATGTGATTGTAGTAATGGTATTAAGGCCTTCACTGGATGTAACGGAAAGACCATATTGGGTACCATATTTTATCTGGATTCTTTCATTGATATTGCGTAATCCAAAATGTCTTGGCATGGTCAATTCATTGGGTGTAAAAATCTGTTTCAACGTGCTTTTGGAGATTCCTCTGCCATTATCTTTTACTACAATTATCACATCATTATTAGTAGTAAACAGCTTTATATCAATTCTGCCTTTTATATTTGTGTTGGAAAAACCGTGAATAACTGAATTCTCCATAATGGGCTGCAGTATCATTTTTTGAATCTTATATTCCTCCATACATTCATCAACCTGAATATGATAAGTAAAAAGGTCAGGATTTTTAATTAATTGTATTTCAAGATAATCCCTAACCAGTTGCAATTCTTCTTTTATGGTAATTATATTTCGTCCCTTGCTTAAAATCAGACGATAATATCTTCCGAGGTGATGAACCATAGAAGCTGCCGTTTGATTTTCTTTTGATTCAATTAGAGTTATAATATTGTCCAAGCAGTTGTATAGAAAATGTGGATTTATTTGCGCCTGCAATAGTCTTAATTCATATTCCCGTTTCTTATTTTGTTCATTATAGATACTTTGTGTTAAAGATTTAATATTCTGAACCATTTTATAAAAATTATCAGCTAGGAGACCAATCTCATCAGAAGAGTTATGTACCAATGGTGTATCTAAAGAACCTTGACCAACTTTATCTGCATATAACATTAATTTTTTAAGAGGCTTGACCAGACTGAAGGCTAAAAATTGAGCTAAAAAGAAGGTAGTAATTAAAACAATACCGCCGATCACAACTAATATCCGGACCAAATCCAATGCATTCTGAAATATGGTTTTATAAGGAACCAGGCATATTATATGATAATCGGTATCATTAACAGGTACTGACATTACCAGTTTTTTTATGTTGTTTATGGTTAGTATTTCATAATCTTTTTTATCCTTTTGAATAATATCAATCAACTCCCAGTTGATGGATTGCCCTAAGAGGGAACGCTTTTGTGCGGATAAAATGTTACCAGCAGAATCCGTTATCAGAAATTCTTCATTCCTAGAATCGGATATTTTGCTGTAAGAATCATAAAACAACTTCTCTTTTATATCGAAAGATAAAATACCAAGGCATTTTCCTGTAGTGATATCAATAAGTGATTTTGAGATATTTAAGGCACTTTTACCAGTCGGATCCATTGGCGGACGTAGAATAATCTTTCCTTTGTAAGAGGTAACTGTCTGATAATCCTCTAACATATATTCACTGGGGGTATAATTTATCGTATCTTCTTTTAAGTTATAAATTTTATTATCATAAGTATGGATATAACCGTTGGATATCAGTGTTTCTATATCCATAATGTTATATACAGAATTGTGCATAGCACTATAAAACATATAACTTCCATAAGTATCTGTTTTATAATTAGCGCTAATAGAATTCTGCAGGGCTGAACTTGTTGAGAACGCTTTTACATTATATTTTGCATTACTGATAATCAATTCCGCTTGTTCTCCTACAAGTTTTAATTTATCCATTACATTTTGAATCGTTTCAACCTTACTGCTCCTCACAATAACTGTAACGGAAACGACTAATATTAATAAAATTGAAATAATATTTATGGGTATAAACAAACTCAATATTTTTTGTTTCAAATTAATCTTATTCCATATTTTCATAATTTTCCTCATTTCCGCGCTGCCTTTTGAGCTCTTCATTCTCTTTCAGAAGGGGTAGTGTCCAAGGTGAAACTTTTTGTTTAAATAGCAAAACACAGATGTGGAAGACATGTTTATTATAGTCGTTTTATATAAATTAATAAAGTAAAATGAATCATGTTTTTCTTTTTTCCATGTAGGGTCTGAAAATTCCATTTATTTTTTGGCTATTATTTAGTAGGATTACCATATCGATAAAAAAGAGGAGGAAAATGTAATGAGATACGTTAAGATACTTATGTCTTTACTACTAATAGGAACGATAGTAGTATCTTTATCTGCCTGCCAAGGTAGTGAAAAAGATAAGAAAGAAACCGTTGAGAATGGAGCAACAGAAAAGGTCAAACTTCATATGCTATTTAATGACACAGACGAAAACGTTCAGAAAGAAATGGCTTATGTTATGGAACACCTATCAGAAGTGTTACCTAATGTAGAAGTGGTATTAGATATGAGTCCAGGGGATGCACAGACGTATGAAACAAAAGTCAGAACCATGATCTCTGCCGGGGGTGAAGGACTCGATGTATGGTGGGAACGTGGAGGAAGCTGGGCCACACCAATACTTAATTCAGACAGCGCTCTGGCTTTGGACAGTTATCTGGAAGATAACGGTTACTGGGATAAAGTGATTCCATCCGCCAAATTACCTGCTGCAGACGGGAAAACATATGCAATACCATTTGAAGATATTTCTTATGAAATTATTTTATATAATAAGGCTATTTTTAATAAATATAGCCTGGAAGTTCCAAAGACTGCAAGTGAATTGAAAAAGGTTATCGAGGTATTATCGAAAACAGATTATATTCCTATTTCTGTTGGAGCAAAAGACGGATGGTGTGCTGCAATGATGCTGGAGGGCTTTGCTTATTCCATTGATCCCCAGATCACAAAAAAAATAGTTGACGGCACGGCTGAGTTTTCGGATGAGCCTTATAAGCAAGCGGCGCAATTGATGAAAGAATTAATGGATATGGGAGCATTTTCAGGTAATGTGGCACTAACAGGAATTGATGAAGCTTTACCGCTTTTTGAAACAGGCAAAGCGGCAATGATGGCCAATGGTTCCTGGGCAGTAGCCTCCGGTGCCGATAAAATGGGAGATGATTTCGGATATTTTTATTATCCTGTGATACATGAGGAAGATGTAGCAGAGTACGGTAAAAATGTAGCTGGTGGAGTTAAGCAGAATTCAGGCATGATGGCATATGCCGGAACAAAATACCCGAAAGAAGCAGCAGCACTATGCCAGGCAGTAGCTGAGTTACGCTGCAAGTATGTTTATGAAGAAAAAGGAAACCCATTTACAGTTTATAATGCAGAAAAAATGGGATGGAAACAAAAGGGGGAATTTGCTGATGCAGTGGCACAGCTTGCTAGCGATATGCAAAACTTTGGATTTGTATATGGATTTGTTCAGGATGTTATGCCAACAGCAGCAGGGGCTTCCGGCGTGATGCAGAATACAAGTAAGTTTATGACAAATACTCCGGAATATACGGTAGATAAGTATTTGACTGATATGGACGATGCGGCAGAAGTAGAATAGATTCAAAAAGTGCAGGTATCCCCTACCTTTACTTTCAGGTAGGGGATATTTTTAACCAGAAAGGATTTATATGAAAAAAGTTTTAGAGAATAAGTGGTATATTACAATACTATGTGCTCCGGCACTTATATTATTTACATTATTTGTACTATATCCACTTTGTAACATTATAATAATGTCATTTCAAAAAACCGATGGACTTACACCGGCAACATTTGTATGGTTTAAAAATTACATACAGCTGTTCACAGATAGTGCCTTTAAAAAAGCGAACTGGGCATCCATAGGATTATGTGCATTGGCAGTTGTTTTCAATGCAATACTTAGTATCGTAGTAGCAATTCTTCTATGTTCATTAGGAAAACGGATACAAAAAATATTAAGAACTGCTTTTTTAATACCATTAGTCCTATCTATTTCCGTTATTTCACAACTGTGGTTAACCGTATATCATGCCGATTGGGGATTGTTAAATGGGTTTTTAAAAATAGTTGGTCTTGGATTCTTACAGAATCAATGGCTGATTAATACAAAAACTGCGATGATATGTATTGCCATAGTAGGTATGTGGTGGATGTTTGGAATGGATTTGCTGATGGCTTATTCTGGTATTAAATCCATTCCTGAAAGTTACTATGAAGCAGCACAAATTGATGGAGCTAATTTTATACATACAGCAAGATATATAACGCTGCCATTATTAAAAGATGTTGCCAAAGTGTGTTTTATTATCTCGGCAACCGGTGGATTATATACATTTCCACAAGTTTATATTATGACAGGAGGAGGTCCCGGTGACTTAACGCAGACCGTAATGATGTATATGTACCGGCAGGCTTTTTCTAATCAAAGATATGGCTTGGCAGCGGCAGTTGCAGTGGTCACAATTTTTGAGACATGTATCATATTAGCACTGATTAGCAGAATGTTTCGAGAGCATAAGGAAGATAAGAGGAAGGGGAAAACAATATGAGAATACAGCAAAAATGGATACGCATTTTAATAACGATTGTATTTGGTGCCTTTGCATTTACATCGGTTTACCCGTTATTTTGGATGTTTATCAATTCCTTTAAGGATACTGCAGAAATTATGACGGGTAGTTCCTTTGGCCTTCCGGTTGTCTGGAAATTTAAAAATTATACCGATGCATTATTTGAAAGAGAGATCCTAAAATATTTTTTAAACAGTATTATAGTAACAACTTTTACAATCTTATTAACAGTAGTAGTTTCTGTAATGTTGGCATATGCGTTAACCCGGATGAAGTGGAAATTATCCATTAAAGTCAACCATGTTGTAACCTTAGGAATTTTATTACCTTCACAAATTGTTATCGTCCCAATCTTTGTAATGCTTCGAGAGATGCAATTAATTAATAAACCTATTTCGCTAATCTTAACCATAGCGGCATTTAATATAGCTATGTCAACATTAATGGCTTCCAGTTTTATGAAAAGTGTTCCGCCTGAAATGGAGGAAGCAGCCGTAATGGATGGAGCTGGTCTTATTACGATAATTTTCCGCATCATTGTTCCTTTGATAAAACCGGCTATCGCAAGTATGTGTATCAATATATTTATTAATAGCTGGAATGAATTTATCTATGCATTGGTATTGATTACCGGAGAAAAGTTCCGGACTCTGCCTATTGCATTAATGAATTATTCATCGGGGAAATATGGAACTGATTATGGCGGTATGTTCGCAGCCATGGTAATTACCAGTATTTTGCCGATATTATTGTTTGTATTCTTCAGTAATGAGGTTGAAAAAACACTCTCAGCCGGTGCAATCTTAAAATAGATAGGAGAAGTGCTACGCACAAAGTCTCCAGACTTTGAAAGGAGTATGGTTATAAATATGAGAATATCATACCAATCATATTATAATAAAATATATGGGGGATGGATAGGAAAATGTCTTGGCGGCGCAGCGGGTGCGCCGGTAGAAGGAATTAAGAAGGTAATAGAAGTAGATGATTTCAGGGACATCATGAATCCAGAGTTGCCAAATGATGATTTGGATTTACAATTACTTTGGTTAGAAGTGTTGCAAAAGAAAGGGCCTTATATTATAGGGGAGGATTTAGCCGAAGCGTGGTATAACCAATGCTGGTATCCTTTTAGTGAATATGGTTATTTTTTAAAAAATTATGAACGTGGTATTAAGCCACCATATTCAGGACAATTTAATAATTCGTTTTTTTATGAAGGAATGGGATGTCCTATCCGTTCTGAAATTTGGGGATTTGTTTTTCCCGGATATCCGGATAAAGCAGTTGAGTATGCAAAAATGGATGGCGAGTTGGATCATACAACAAATTCTGTCTGGGGTGAAATGTTCTTAGCAGCTATAGAAAGTATGGCTTTCTATTGTGATGATATTATAAGATTAATTGAGATTGGCCTATCTAAAATAGAAGTAGATTCCAAATTATATCAATGTATTCAACTGGTTTTAGAAAGTTATAATGAAAAAATTCCATACATAAAAGTAAGAGAAAAGATTCTGCTCTATTATGGGCATCCGGATTTTACAAATAGTGTTCAAAACATTGGTTTTATAGTTCTAGCATTACTTTATGGAGAAAACAATATGGAGAAAACAATCCATATTGCATTAAGATGTGGTTATGATACCGATTGTACCTGTGCATCTGCAGCAGCTATTTTAGGAGTTATAAATGGTTTTGATAAAATCGATGAAGAATTAAAAGGTTTAATTCAGGATAAATTTGTAATTGGTATTGACGTGAAGCGACAGGACAATCGGATTCAAACCCTTGCACAGGAAACGGCGCAAGTGGGGCTTTCCATATTAAATAACCGGTATGGTGATATTATTACGGATATACCCAAAACAGTAAAACAATTAAAATGGTCAAATAACAGAAAGATTTTTATTAAAGTAGAATATATTAATTATCCGGCGGTTGCAATAGGCGGAGCCTGCCCAATTAACATTATAGTTGAAAACAATACGAATGCCGAGTGGACAGGAGAAATTGAGTTATTGAATCTTCCATTGGGTTGGAGAATGGATTTTACATCAGCGAAAATCACAATAGAAGAAAAGGGCTGTGTAGTGCTAAAGAATACAATTCGAGTGGATAATGCACAAAAAAACATATCCGATAAGAATATAATTGACATTGTATTAAGAGAAGCAAATGGAAAAATTATAACCTATCAGTTTGGAATATGTGGTATGCTGCCTGTGAAGGTGCACGGAATATATACGGAACAATTAGAAAAAGAACCAGATATGAATCATCCTTCTCCGCACCCCGAAGGATGCATTCTTCCTTCGGTAGAATGTATGTGTAATAATTATGTAAGTTTGGATAAGCAGTATATAGATGAATCTCAATTATTCAGTGATAACTATCCATTTGAAAACATTATCCATGCACCGGAAGATAAGATTCCTTTTGATAGTATGTATTCTGTAGAGGGGCCTATCTGTTATTATTGCTCTTTTGATATCTGGTCTGAAACAGATGAAAAAATTTGGATTGTAGTAGGTAACAATGATGGCTTTAAAATCTGGAATAACAGAAATTTAATTATGGAAAAAGATGAGATTCGATACTGGACACCATGTAACAATGCAGAGATTATTTCACTTCATAAAGGAAAAAACAAATTTGTCCTAAAATTGTTACGAAGAGGAAAAAGCATGGATTTTTCAATTGGATTTCGAAAATTTAAAGGAAAACATTTTCATGTAAATAGATGGATTACGGATTTAACGTATCTTATATAGTATCAACAAAAAAGCATGCAATACCTAAAAACCGGTATCGCATGCTTTTCTGTTAAGCGGATAATCGGGAAAACCGAAAAGCCTTTTACAAAAAGCGTGTCCAAGGCTTAACAAGAAAAAGACACTTCGCCAGGGGGCTCATGCTTTTTCTATTTAAGCGGATAATCGGGAAAACGTGCTTCCGAAAAACATGGAAGCACGTAGGAAGAATAAAAGCACTCGACAATGGTCTCGTGTTTTATTCTTCCCGACTCTCTTTTATAATCAATTA
>ENA-UOOI01001866-UOOI01001866.1-fermentation-metagenome-genome-assembly--contig:-NODE-1866-length-20018-cov-12.536693_pt1 | contig 20018 bp, 27 predicted proteins | sample MGYA00245779_ERZ724027 | MGnify/ENA primary metagenome ERZ724027 (study PRJEB28704, sample SAMN03018318) | fermentation metagenome | biome: anthropogenic terrestrial biome; feature: soil...
TTACCTTCAGCTTGTTATAACTTTTTATCGTCTTATTGCTTATAACTATCAGCAATTGAACACAGTGTACTCTATTTCAAACTTCGCAATCCTTACCTGCTCGTGCAGTCGTCTGTAAAATTCCGACACTAAGAGAGAGTGGCGAAGCTGTCGAGGTTTCCTTCCTCTCAGCCAATAGACGTGCTCGTTCACAAGGTGGGTCCTTCCTCTTTCTATCTCGCCGTACTCTACAAGTTTAGCCATCACTCTGTAGGCGTAAGAGGTGCTGACGTTGTGGAAAAATATCGAACGGAGGGTGGAGAAGCTTGCGACCTTGAATTCGGCTATAAAATCAATTATCGCTATGCTTCTGTTCACGGTATCTGTCAAGGAAAGCAAGGTCCACCTCTCCGATCTTAGCCTCCGCCCTGTTGTTTTCCCTCTCTACATAGTAAGACTTAAGTATCTCCCTGGCGTCTTCTGGTGCAAGCCACATTCCCTGGAACTCTACCTTCTCGCCACCTTTTTTGAGGATGCCATGCCCTTTACCTCGAAGGCGGGCTAGGTCACTCTCGCTCTCTCCCAAGATGATCCTGCTGTTTAACTCGTTGTTAGTTTTAAGCCCTATCACGGTCGGAATGTTAGCCTTGAGCAATCCTGTTATCACGTCTGCACTCGGTCGCTGTGTACATAAAATTAAGTGAATGCCCACTGATCGGCATATCGCTGCGAGTTCTTCAAAGATACCCACTTGGCTTTCACTATTTCTTAGCAAATGGAACTCATCTGCTACTACCAACCAGTGAGGAAGCTTCTTATATTTGCGGTTATATTCGAGAATATCTACTACATCTCGCTCGTAGAAAAGATTATTCCTTCGATCGACTTCTTTGCGTACCTTTTTTAGAAGCTCGAAAGATTCTTCAGTGTCACGTGCGAAGCCCTCTACCATGCCACAGCGCTCAAAGATTCTAAACTCTGTGCCTTTGAGGTCAAGCAAGAATAGCTTTAACTCTTTAGGGTCTTTAGTAGCTATTAGAGTGGTTATAATAGACCTCAGTAGAGAGGTCTTCCCTCCTCCTGTCGTCCCTGCTATAAGCAGGTGGACGTTACTTTCTGATGCGGACAGGTCGAGGGTTTCTACGCCTCGGTAGCCACGACCGATCACTAACTCCACTATTCCTTTGGTGTCAACGAGTTCAAAGTCGTTTTCTAGCGAGTTGGAGTCAAACACTTTGATAAAGATATTCTTATTCCAATAACTAATTTCAACTCTGGCATTAAGGAATTCCTCAAACTTATCTTGCTTGGCAATCAAATCTTTAGTGGTTAGCCCAGCAACAGGCTTGAATCGTAAACAGTAACCGTAACTAGTCCTAGTCTTTTCTAGCAGTGAGGGGGAGAGAATATATTTATCCTCTTTTACATATAGTCCACAAGCACGAAAGAAGCGAGGCCACTTATTTAAGTTCAACACTTTGTATAGTATTGCAGAAACACCGAATAAATATGAGGTATAAATCAGTGTTGAGGATTGAGGGAAGAGGACGCTCGCACCCACTCCCAGCCCCAACAAGCTTACTCCTAATTCAAATAAATTATTTTCATCCACACTCCATCCTCCTATACTTTTTTAATACTTCTCTTAAACGTTATAAAATCAACGTTTACTGGTTGAATGAGATAACCTACAATTCTACCTATTTTCAACCTCGTTTTAAACTATGTAATCTACCCAAAGAGTAGAACAAAAAAGAGACACCCCTAAGGATGTCTCCGTTTCATATCTTCTATAACTTTGTTTAATAATTCATCTCTCTGTGTTTTCCCTTCAGCAATCCACTTATCAAATATTGCGTCTGTTTCCTTTTTGGCTATCTCAAAGATGCTCCTTCTTTACTTGTTCTTCCATAATAGAAACTGCTTTCCCTCTTATTTCGGGAGTCGGTGCTTCGCCAAATTCCATTTCAAAGTCTGCTATGAATTTGTCAAAGAACGGAACTAACTTCTCGTGTCCCTTCAGATTATCGATAACACCTTGCTCGTTTGCGAATTTGTACGCTTCAACTACCAACCTGGTAAGTGTTACTAACCATTTCTTTTCTTTATTCTTCTTTAGAATGCCCACCAGCCATTTTGCTACAAAGGCGATAAAGGCAGGGAGTGTAACTACCCACCATAATAAAGCAACTACTTTATCCATTATATAACCTCCTTATAATCTTCGCCTGTCCGCATCATCTCAGCCAGCCTGCGACCTCGCTGTCCGACCTGCCTAAACCAAGCAGAATCTTCCATTTCCTTCGCCGCTTTTTGATAGTCCTTGACCGCTAACGCACGAATCATGCTCTTGAACTTGGAGAAGCCACCCATGCCCAGGTTGAAAGCCATGTCGATACATACTTTTTGACGCACTGGATCAAGGTACGTAAACCATGTGTATTTAGCGGTTAGGGAGTCGATAATCTGATAAATGTCGTTACGTAGCAGATAGAGTGCTTCGTCATTGGTGATACCTCGATCTTCCAAGTTCCTGCCCACTCCGATAGTCCATTTGCCAGCAGGGCATTTATAGACTTTAGCTCTTAGCCCTTCGTGCAGGACAAGTTGCTCCTCAATAGTCTTGATAAGTCACCACCTCCTAAAAAAGTTTGGGTATTTCTTTGATCCCAAACATTACGACCATAAGCCCGCCAAATAAAAGAAGAAGCCCGAAAATGAGCTTCCACATTTTATCGTTATACTGCTTATCTCTATCGGAAAAGTATTCTTTCAGTCCTGCCAAGTCACTCTTAGTCGCAGATTGTTTGACCTCAGCTTTAATCTCTGCAATATTCGCTTCAACGTTGTCAAGTCGATTCTCGACTCGGGTTAGTCTCTCTGGGTATTGCTCCACCTCAATCACCTCAATAAAAAAACAGCCGTATGGCTGTTAGTAAAATGTTTTCAGTCGGCCGAATCCAGCGAACCACTGCCCCCTTTTCTGTTCAGAAATAGACCATGTGTCGATAACCACTTCTCCGTAATAGCTAGACGCGTTAATGAACTCGAACTCTTTATCGTCAATCCATTTGACAAACAGTCCGCAGTGAGTCATACGCTCTGTGTCGTACGTAATAAAAACTATGTCACCTGGTTTTACGTTTTTGTTATCTACTAAAACTATATTATATTTATATAACTGAGTTGCGTTTACATCATCGCAAAGAGTGTCTCCCAAAGAGAAATTTTTCACACCTGCTTTTTTGTAAGACCAGGTTATTATCCCTGAGCAATCAAAAGTGTCTGGACCTCGCCCACCCCAAACATACGGTTTATCGATTTGCTCGGTAGCTATGGCTAAAGCTTTTTGGGCTATATAATCAGGAACAATAACCTGCCTAGGCCCCATGCACCCAGCTAATAGCAGAATAATCGCTAAAAAGATATACACAACATCACCCCTCTAGGGTTATTATACCATCTTTTAGCAAAATCAATTCATTTTCTGTTAAATTTTCTGAACAGTGAACAAATATCACAGCAGGCTTACAGTGATTGGCAACTGTGACAGCCTCGACCTTGGGGCAAACAGCCACAAGAACCTCTTGCACTGAGTGTGCGTGGAGAGGTTGCAAAGTATTAGCCAAAAAAGAGTAATCCATACAATCACCTCTTTATTATTAGAGAGAGAATTTCCCTGAAATAAGCATATACAGTGTTGCTAAATTCAGTATCACATCGCATCTGCCCTTTTATCGTGTGTTGCCCAGCAGAGAGAATCAAGAGGTCGGTTAATATAACAGGTACCCAAAACGTACCAGTGTTAGTATCTTGTATTGCCTGCGTCCTTCTCGGCTCTCCGTCTACAAGCAACCGGTAGAAGCCTTTGCAACTCAAACCCCCCATAGCATTTAAATATGCTGATATTCTGCACAAAATTAAGACAGTAGCTTCGTCTGCCAGAGTAAAGTTTAATTCGAAGCCAGGGATGTCAACCCACTCTTTAGAAGTGGTGCTTGATCCTGCTGTGTCATTAAGAAGATATATCTCGCTAGCTCCGACTGCCCCTTTCGCTATTTTAGCCGTTGTTGTGGCTCCGTCGCTTAGTTTATTGGTATCTATTGCCCCGTCGCTTATTTTGCCAGAGTTAATTGCATTGTCACCTATTTTGTCTGTATTTATAGCCCCATCAACTATTTTATTTGCATCAACAGATCCGTCGCTAAGCTTGGAATTATCTACTACCCCATCTCGCAACCGATCTTTGTCTACTGCACCTGGTACTATCTCTCCCCCTCGTATTGGCTCGGCAGGTCTACCCTTCCTGGTTTCCTTCTGAAGCCAAACGCTTCTCCCACCAATCACTTTGCCAGAACAGACAATCTCTGTCCGAAGTCTTGTGGGTTCTCCGTAGTGTCGCACTGACTCAACTGCATAGAAGTCGATTGTAGACGAAATAAGAGGGTTGCGTATAGCTACAGTCGAGAAGGTGTCTATTTGGGGCATGTAAGGGAGGTTGACTCTTGTTGTGGCAGGGAGGGAGGAGAGGTCATGTAGGACAGCGTTGGCGAGTCTTAAAGCTTCTTCTTCAGTGTCGATAAGGGATGTGTCGGCTTCTTCGATCTCCATCGATCTCTTGCCAAACTGTGCGATAGAATCATTGTCTTGCACCGTTACGAACTTTCTTGTTTTAGAAACTTTGTCTCTATAGGTAACCTTGACGAAATTACGCACGTCGACATCGCTTATAGCAAGGTCTTGGGTGTATATTTCCTTATCAGCGTCAAGCGTGAAGTCTGGAGTATTTTTCAGTCTAGGTGGTTCTAGGAAGGTGAGTCGGAACTGACCATCAATGTACCTATACCCCAAATACCAGCCGATCATTGAAGCGACCTTCTGAATCGCGTCCCACACACTTTCATACTCCACCTTATATGGTGTGACAAGGAAGGAAGGTGAAACAGGAGTGTGAAGCGCGTAAAACGCATCTCTATAAGTGTATTCAACGATGTACGTGCCTGAGTTGTGGAAAGATATAATACCTGCCCCTAAGTCAATGTTGGCTATATCCGTCATCGCACTTGATTCGGTTGGGCGCTTTACGGTGTATGTCGTTAACCACCTGTGCGAAAGGGAATAGTCGGTGTACGCTTCTGCAATGATTGTGTCTGAGGCAGAGAGTGTGGGGAAGCTATCGTCGATTATCTGCTGTATTACCGTTTCGGCAGGTACTCCTGCTTCGCTTCCGTATTCCTTGGAGGTGTAGATGTAGGCGTCTTGCAAGAGTTTAGCAGGGTCATAGGCTACTACATCAACCTTCGAGCGACCTGGTTTAATTTCTCTGATATACCCTCGCCAGCGTTCGACGCCATCGACATAAAAAACTACCTCTCGATTAGGATAGAGAAGTGGGGTCGGGTTGTTGAATTTTGAACCAGAGTCGCGAGGGGAGAAGGAATCACGTGCCAAAGTGGGTTCAGCCTGAAAGAGGTAAGCTAACAGTAGGCAGACATCATCTTCTGAGTCGAAAGTCTTTTCGCTGTCCAAGACTGCCTCCGAATCCACCACTGCTTCTGAATCCCATTGACATTGATACTGCCCACTGTTGCCTAAAGCGAAGGAGAGGAAGGACACTATGCCGTCCACTCCACTAGCACCGACCTGGGAAACGTCGCCTCGGTCGAGGGAGTGGCTTAGTAGATAGTCGGAAACATCAATCGGCGTGGGGTTGAGGATTTCTAACCTTAAACGTGGGTACAAGGAATCACCTGCCTTTCGGGGCGACTACGCTATTTTAATAATTTGTCTACTTCTTCCTTGAAGACTTCTGGCACTTCTTCAACTTGCATCATCCCGGCGAGAATACGCTCAACCAAGGCGTGGACTATAATATCTCTCATACTCACACCTCCACTAGAGTAACCGAAGCTACTCCATTCGTTGAAGTGATCTTCCACTGATAAAACTTGCCATTACTAGAATCTTTAATCGTGTAACGTGAATCGTAATATCCAATAGTAGTTTCACCGACTGTACTTTCTACCGAATGGAAGTAAGTGAAGAATACTATATCACCAGCTACCAGGCTTGGGTGAGTGAAGGATAACTTGTCCCCAGCAATTACAGCACCACTGACTGGGATGTCAGTCTCGATTCCTGTGTTCGGGTCAATCTTGGAAATCTTTTCCAACGTTGCGATCGGAAAGTCTGAATTAGTAACCTTAATACCAGTCGCCTCATAAAGACCAGCCACTGGCAAGACAGGCTCAACATAGACCGTACCAGAGGGATAGCCAAATAAACTGCCGGAAGTCTGAATATCAGTCACTACAGGTGTCGCTAACTGATAAATTAGTGTAGTCCCTGCTAATTGTTGTCTGGCTTGTTCAAGAGTAGTTCCTTTGGTTAGCACAAAGTAAATCCTTTGATTATTTGAAGTGTAATATTTGCCAATATTCTCTATTGACTGCCTCTCTAAACCAGAAGTTATTTGATCCTTGTTCAACACGTTAACATGCTTATCGATCTCAGGAGTCCATGGCTTGTTATCGGTGAATACTTTAGTGTAGGCAAGATCAGTATTCGAGTTATCGCCTGTAACAATAGCTTCAATATCACTCTCTTGTAATATATATTGCTTATTTCTCTTTGTTAACTTGCCGGCACTAACTTCATCTTTAGTGCCATTAAGTAGCGAGCGAAGTGGTTGTCCTGCGTTGAGGTACAACATGGAAGTTTGCTTTTTATCGGCAGACTCACTTTTTACCCTAACTGCACTAACTGTAGATTTAGTACCGTTGATATACTTTATTTCTCTATTTGTATAATCTCCTTCAAATATCGCAATCCTACACTCAACTTCTCCCTCAATGCCTGTTATGTTTTTACTTAACCATAAATCATATTTTGCTGTACTAAAGTCTTCTTTTGTTGTCATTGCTTTCTTAAATATCCCTTTAGTACCTGACACAATAGTGCCAATAGGTGTTGCTATAGGAGTATCGGCGTAATTTATTGTAATATCCTTATTCAATGTGTTTTTTCTTATTTCCACAATCAATGTATATTTTGTAGAAGGCTTATAATTAATATTACCTCTTGTCAAAAGATGGTCATAAGCCGAATTACAGAGAACAAAATAATTATCTATGGTTAATACAGTCTCAGAAGGGTTTTTTGGTACTAGGTTAGTCAAAGTTTCTCCTTTTACAGTTGCGTTAACTTGCCCATTAGCACAGTTCTTCGGTAAAGATACAATGCCATAGCCTGTTACACTCTGTTTAGCCTCTTGGTTAATGTTGACATTAGCCAGGGTGTTTTGGAAGTCGTTTAGTTCTTTCTCTATAACAGCAGTCTTTACTGCGTACTTCTCATCGACATCTTTAGTTTTCTTATAACTGATAGGATCGAGCATTACATCACCACCCAAGCAGTACCGTTTGAGTACTCCATTACATCTGTATCCACAGAGTAATATATATACCCTGCTCTGACTGCGTTGGCTTGAGGGCGGTTGGCAGAAAGTCCAGAGGAAGAAGCTTCGTCTTTGACTTTCTGGTTGCCACTAGTCTGGTTAGCTTTGATTGTAGCAAGTTCTGCTTTAACCGCTTGAAGTTCTGCGTTAGTGGCGTAGTCTTTTGTATTGAGTAGGTCTAAAACTGTTTTGATTGCGTCTTGTTTAGCACCTGTCGAGAGGTCTTTAGCATTGATAGCATCTAATATAGTCTTGATAGCATCTTGCCTGGCAGAGGTGGCAAAGTCTTTGGCGTTGAGGGTATCAACCTTTCCTTGCAGTACAGTGTCTTCTGCCTGCACCTTGCCTTCTGTTCCGTTGATACGGTCTAGGATGTTCTGCCATATATCGTCTACTATGCGACCAATACGAATATTAGCCATTTGATCACTCCTTGGCGAATCGTGTTTTCAATTCAAACTTCTCTTGCAAAGCTAAAAAGCGTCTGCCATCTGGGTCGGTGACGAGTAGTTCTACTGTATATTCGCCACTAGGTAAAGATAAGTCTTCTGCTGAGAGAGTAACCTCGACCTTCCCTTCGGGGCAGGAAGTGACTTCTATCCCTGTGCCTATTTCTTTAGCGAATATAATTTTAGTGCCGTTTACGAAAGAGAACTTCAGAGCCATGCCTGTCAGTTGTAAAGGTTGCCCCACATCATCAAGAACATTTATTCTCGAAGTCACATCTGTATCTTGGTAGGCTTGCAAGCTGTCACCTCCAAAGTCGACACAATTTTAGCTGTCGCTTTTTCTATAAAGAGAAGGGAGGGTAAGGGGAGATTCTGAAAAAGGTAAGAGAAGAAATCGACTGCATTTTCTTCTGAGTTGAACACTTTCTCGCTATCTAAGAGCGCCTCCGAACCCATCGCCATGTCACTATCCCATACACTAGATAGCCCATACTCCACACCTACACCTCCGTTGCTCTGATATGAAGAATCTTACCATTCGGGTAAAATACGCCATTTTGCGTGAATTTAATTACGTCATACTGTATGTTTAATTTTGCAGTCGCAGTCGGTTCTCCGTAAACAATAAACGCCCCCTCTGCTCCCATTGTCGATTCGTAATAAGAGAGGATAGGCGAATATTCTTGGGGGGTAAGGGGTGCGGTATCAAACTCCCACACCCTTTTTATTGCAATCGTATCAGAACGGAGGCGACCTGTGACTGTGCGGTCGGAATCTTCGATCGTGTCGTAGGTCATTCTAATATTCTTTGCTTTAGGAACGTCTATCCCAGCGAATGAAACGAAAGCCATAAGCCACCTCCTATATGCCGTTAAGTGCGAGAGAATTCGACCTAGTAGCGTTCCGCATGATTCCCTTGACTTCTTGCTCGAAGTCGTCCATACCGAAGATTGGGGCGTTGAAATTGACAAAGATAGGTGTCTGCGAGGTAGGTTGATAACTTCCTGTTGTCGGGTCACTTACTTGGTATCGTCTGAGAGCGATCTTAAAGCCGCTTGGTACGTTTCTTAAAGCTTCCGATACTTCCCTGGCAGTGTCAGCGAGTTTTGCCTTCGCTTTTGCTTCCTCATAGCTTAGATTAATTAAATCTTGCATAGACTGAGAAAGGTCGGTCTGCTTTCCATTCAACTCGTCAACCTTTGCTTTCGAAGCTTCTGCTAGGTCACGGAATGACCTGCCGACAAGAGGAAGGCTTGCTAGCCACTGGAAAGCACTGCTTAGCATCTTAGCTACTTGTAATTGTCCCCAGTTAAAGATATAAGCGACATTCATCATCGCCACACCTAGAAGCTTTAGAATCGGGAAGATTGCTGCGAGTGCAGGCTCTAAGACTGTGCTGAGGATAACTCCGAGCGCATCAAGAACAGGTGAGAGAGTGCTTGAGAGAACTACCGTGACAGGGAGTAGAGGTTCTAGGAGTCTACCTAGCGCGTCAGAAGCAGATTGTAGGATCGGGTTTATAACAGCTAGTGCTTGTTTGAAAGTTTCGCTCTCCGAAGCCAACGCTATCAACACACCGACCACTCCACCCAAGGAGGAGGATATACCACCAGCAGCGAACGCCTTGGAAGTGCTTTCCGACATACTGAAAGCTTTCCCTGCGATCGGCAGTTGACTTAGCGCTTGGTCTCGCATCGACTTCTGCCAGTCTTTGTATATTTTCTTTTTGGCAACAGCGTCTATTTGAATATTCAGCTCTCTGAGCTTCTGAGTCCACTCTGAGGTGGCAGACATCACTTCGCCTATCGATTTCCCTTCTTGGATCATCAAGGATTGACGCTCGAGGATTGCTTTTTCGTATAAGTCAGCTTGATATTTGAGCGAGTCAAACATCTTGCCCTTGGCGATTGTAGCGCGTGCATTGAGAGCAGTTTGTTTTAGTCCCGCCTCGAGGTCATCGTCTATCTTTCTGATAGCGTCTGAGAAGTCTAGTTTGCCGACTTCTTTTTGCGCAGCATCAATATTTGTTCTTAGCCACAAAGCGAACTCTGAACTATCAGAGAAGCCTGCGCTTAGATATTTAGAGAGAGCGTCAGAATAAACTTTAAGGGCGTTACGTGGATCGTTTATTTGCTCGCCTGTCTTGGTGTCAATGATTATGCTGCTTCTTATAGCTTTCTCGATAGAATCTTTTAAATTAGCTTCGAACTTATCTTGATTGGCTATTTTAATGTTTATCTCAAGATCGCCATAGCTAGCGTTGATGTTTTGCAATAGCTCGCCAATGGCTTCTTTTGCAGGTCCTTCGCCTAAAGAAGAATAGACACCGAGAAGACTATCTGACAAAGATTTGAGAATATCCTGGTAGCCTGCCCACATATCTGTGGCGTCGAGAAGTCCTAGGACGAAAGCGCTGTCCAGCTCTTGAGCTGCCTTCTTTGCTAAGCCTACCGAACTAATAAACTCACCGAACTGTTCGTCAGGGAGTTTAAGAAGGCCTTCTAAGCCAAGGCCGAAAGAAGCGGTCTGGTGCTTGCCATTTTTAGTGGGGAGAAACATATCTAGCCCGTGATAATTTTTAAGCAAATCGACTCTAGCTTGGGTCTTGATGTCTTCTAGGACTTGCTTCCAGCCATCTAGGACTTTTCTGCCTACGCTACTAAAAGAAGGGTCTATGCCGTTTTCAAACATTTCTTTGAGAGCAGCTTCATACGCACTAGCATCTTCGCCAAGCTTGTCAAATTCTTTGCCCATGTTTTTGGCGGCTACTGAGTTCTGCCAGAGGACTTCTTGTAGGGAACTGTAAATATCATCAATAGACTTCTTAGCCTTCTTAGTTGAGTTGTTAACGAATTGCCCTAAGTCCAATCCCTCAAAAATGTCGTTGTACAGTTTCTTAACTTCTTCGCCAACAGATACTATGTCGCTCTTAACTTCTTCTCCGCTTTCTGTGGCGTTCATGCGTGCTAATGCTTCTTCGGCAGCCTTGTCGTACATTTTGCCCTTGCCGAGAAAGTTGATTGAAGCAAGATATTTATTTACTTTATAGTCTACTGCGTTGCCGTTGAACACCTTATACGTTAGAGTGTCAATAGCTTTATATAGCGCATACACTACGCCTAGTGCAGCAACAAACATGCCAATTGGGCCTAACACAAAGCCGATTGCTTCTCCGATGGAAGCTGCTCCGCCCTTTACCGCTTTGAAGGCGAAAGCTATTTTGCCTGCAAGCGCAGCAACCGCTGTGAAGGTGGCGGCCACTCCTTTTAAGATACTTGTAAGGGAAGAAAGAGTTTTGGTTAGTCCGCCGATTAGTAAAGATGCAGGGCCTAACAGAGCAACAAAAAGACTGACTTTTATCCACGTTTCTTGAGTTTCGGGAGAAAGATTCTTAAACGCCTCCGTCATGTCTTTGAGCTTCTCAACCACTCTGCCCGCAACGTCTAAGAGCTTACTAAACATTGGCAGGAGGGCATCACCGAACTCTTTTGTTAGTGCTTTGACTTGTTCTTGTAGTATACGTTGCTTAGAGAGGGGGTTGTCTATTTCTCTAGCGAGGTTTCCCTGTGCCTTGCGTGCTTGCTCCATAATAGCACCGTAACGTGCGAGGACTTTGCCAGATTCTGTAAGTGACTCTCCTTGTTTAATGATACCCTCTCTAAGAGCGTACGCTTCGACTGTAGTTTCATTGATGTTAATGCCTAGTTCACGAAGTGGCATCACCATGCCGACCATACCGCTTTGTAACTTCTCAAAAGCCGACTCAAAAGAGATGTTGTAGAAGGAAGCAAGGTCATAAGCCAGGGTAGTAAAGCCTTGTGAAAGATCATAAGCCGCTTGTTCAGTAAGCCCCATTGATTCAGCCATGACTTTGAATGTACCCATCTGCTTACGCATCTCATACTCGTTGAGTCCCAGTGACTTAGCATAGGCGTTGGTGAACTTCCTGCCTGCGGTCTCCATTTTGCCCATAGCAACCGAGAATAAGTTTTCGCTCTCTACGACCTCTCCAGCCATTTGTGTTGCCTTGTAGCCTATCGCTGCAAGAGGCGCTGTGATACGGAGAGAAAGAGTTCTGCCGATTCCCTCCATCTTAGAGCCGAACTTCTCGAGAGCTTGCTCCGACTTAGAGAGAGCTTTCATTAATTCGTCGTTCTTCGCACCGATTTTCACGAATATAGTACCTAAGTCTAATGCCATGATTCACCTCCTATTCTAAGTCGTCTAAACTTTCTATTTCTCGGTACTCTGGTTCGAGGCCGAGCAGGCGGTCTGGTGTCAATAATTGTGAAGGTTGGTCGCTAAAGTTGGGGATTTTGTTAGCGACAACACAAGCAGCGGTTAATAGGTCATATAGAAATGATTTTTTTCGCTGTGTGTAGCCTTCCAAACAAGCGTTAAACTCCCACATCGTCATCTCCCAGAACTCACCCGCAGGTATACCCATCTCGTACGCTGTAGCCAACAAAGACGACCAGTCAGTAAGAGGGGAAGGGTCTACTCCTCCCCCTCCTTGACGTTTTTTGGTTCACCATAGAAGTTTTCAATCAGCTTCACGATTGCTTCGGTGTAGTCTGTGATTTCCTCAATCTCCATGAGGTCGCCAATTTTTTCTGGTGTCATGTCTTTGTGTAATTTCTTCGCTGTAAGATAGATTAAATCTCTGATCGTCTTTAGCCCAACCGTTTCTTCATTGGCAAAGATAGCAGATAAAGATTTCCCAAAATGTTCCTCAATGTCACACATGATATTAAAATTGAGAGAGAGGATTAATTCCTCTCCCCCCACAGTTACAGACGTTTTTGCAATTCTAGCCACCTAAAACCCCTCCATTAAGCAGTTTTTGTACCCTCTGTAATCGCACCAGAAAGCTGTAGGTCAAAGGATGTATTCTGTAAATCGCCTTGGGGTGCAGCTTGTGCTAGGCTTGTAATAATAGCTTCAGCAGTGTAAGTTTTGCCAGAAGCTTCATCAACAGGAACCCACTGCACAGAAACGGACTCGCCAGCAATTTTAGCTGCCATTAAGGCAGTCTGCCCATCGTCGTCTGGCAAATAGTGGAAAGAGCCGTTAATTGTTCCAGAAGTATCACCTTCGATATATTCTTTCCAGCGACCAGAGTCGGCGTTTGTTGCTTCGATAGTGTCGGTTGCGATAGTGAAAGTAGCGTCTAGTCTACCGCCCAACTTTGTCCAGGTTGGTGTAGCTGTGCCAGTGTCAATGTAGAGCGCCGCAATGCGACCTCTTTTCTGTCCTGCCATTAAATCACTCCTTTATAAACTTGGAAATTGCATACAAAAATAGAGCGACCTCGCTCATCTGTTGCAAGATGAAGAATATCGCCCATTAAATCAATCTGATAATTAGCACCCTCGTAATTAATAAGATAGTCTCTAATCTCTCTCAGCTTGTCATATCCTACAGGGTAAGGCTTGCCTCTCACTCTAATCTGAATAGTAGGGTACTCGCAAGAATTGTAAGCAGGCGAGAAGCCCCCAGTGTCATAGATAGTTATTGTTGTGTCGGGTGCGTCTGGTTCCTTTCCAACGTTGATACTCCACCCACTAGAGGCAACCCATGACCCATAGCCCTTTGCGATTAAAAGATCGGCAATGTATTTAGCCGTACTCATGAGCCACCCCCTACCTTGGATTTTTCGGCGATGTGCAAAGCGTACTTACTGGCATTTTCTTTGAAAGGCTTTTCCAGGTACTTCGCTTCACCGTCGGTGTGTTGGTATTCGAGTTCTTCGTGTTGGACAGCAGCGTAAATCTCGCCAAAGCCAACCTCGCCCACAAAACCATCTTGCGTCTTCTCGAAGGCTGTATAGCCACTCGCTCGCAGTTCGCCAGTGTCTAAAGGTGCGAGTTGCTTAGACTTTCCGAGCAAATCAAGGCAGACATCTTTGATAGATTGTTCATTTTTCTTAGCTATGTCTTTGATCGCTTGGTTCATCTTGCGTTGTACTTGTGCCAACCCTTCTAGCTTATAACTACCTACAGCCATGCTTTGTACCCCACAATCTTGCCGTTAAGATCAACTAAGGTGTCGACGGCCATAATGTCTTGGGGTGTACCGTCTTGAGATAGAAAACCTGTTGTCTCGACGGGGTATTCGGCGTGGATCTCGCTCTTACTCATCTTTTCCTCGCCAGTTTTGGAGCGAATCAAGCGTTGTCTATTAACCCATCTGCAAGCGATCTCGATTCCCTCGCCTGCTGTGTAGCCTCCCCAACCGTCTGGGGCAGCAGGGTGGTAGTAGCACTTCTGCTTTAGTCGTAGCTTCATCGGAAAGGCACCACCTTCGCTAAGAAAGGTTCGAGCAATCCCCTTGCAGACTGAGAAAGCTTCTGGTTTTGCCTTACTGTTATAGCGTCGTAAGATTCCCCAGCATCACCAATCCTCACCGACACAACACCTTTACGATCTTCCTCTGCACCTAAAAGAGAGAGGGCTTCTTCGCAGACTGCGTACTTAACCAGGGGAGGAATGCCATCAAAGACGTTCCTCGGCCATGCGTTCTCTTGGTTAGGATCGAGTTTGCGGCCTGCAAACCTCATTGAGTCGATTCGTCTAGTAGCTGTTTCTAAAGCTCTCTCTTTGTCAAGTTCGCTCGCTTCACTCCATGATTCGGCGTGTAGGCGAGAGGAAAAGTAAGCCTCAGCTTCAACCAGGGTAAGGTATCTCATTTCTTCTCACCCTTTTTCTTTTTCTTTTTAGGTTGTGGCTTTGGCTTAGGGTTGAAGCCTGTTATATCGTGGACTATGATACGATCACCCCCAAAGGGGGAGCGATTCCCCCCTTAAGCTATTTTGTGTTTGAAAGATACGATACGGATATTCTTGTTCTCGTAGACCCTGCCCCAATTTAGACCATTGGCTAACTCGGCGTTAGTTGGCGAAGAACCGACTACGGATGCGTCTTGGAAAGCTACTCCGCGTGGGTGCAATAGGAAGTGCTTGCGATTGACGAGGATGTCCTCGCCCTGAAGGACGTTTCTGCCTGCTTCGGTAGGCACAGGAGGTTGACCATTTCCGTATGCTATAGCACCTTCGCCAAACAAATAAGTTGTATAGATGTCATTAGCTGCAGGGCAACGATCGTCAACGATCACTCGCTTGCCGTTGAATCTCTTGACTCTTACGCTCTGTCCGTTAATTGACTCGAGTTCTTGAGTGAGAAGACCTTGCTTGATGAGCGATGTTTCGGTCGCAGAGTGCATCATTACACCTGTTAGACGATCCTTAACATCGCCTAAGAGTTGTTGAGCATCAGCGAATGTAGAAGCGTTAATTGCGTCAGCGTTAGCTACTGCCGAAATGTCGAGAGTGTTATCTGCCATGTTCGCGTCAGCAAATACACCCGCTAAAGTAGCAAGCAGGACATCTTGCATCCTTCTCGCCCAATAGTCAGCGACTAGAGTGCCAATAGCTGCCATCGGATCGTCGCCAGACAAAGCCTTGGCAAGGTCATTGACGCCCCAAGCTTTACCGCGCATTAAAAGGGCTGCGACGTCTTGGCCTGCTGTGATGTTCTCGACCTGCAGAGGCGCAGCGTCGGATAAAACTTCGTCATCACCTGTTAAGTCGTTCCAATAGGGCATATTCAAAAGGCGACCACCACTTGACGCAAGGGCGTCAAAGCGAGGGTCGTGTTGAATGATACCAGATTGATAGAGCTCGGATAACTCGGCAGTTCTTTGGATAACGTAAGGGTTAAATACCTCCGGGACAATTACGTCCGCAATTCTTGTTGCTGGCATATTATCTCTCCTTTATTGTGGGGTAGCGGTTATAGTCATTGTCAGCTCGGATGTAACCGCTATCCTATCCATTGTGGATAACTCAACCTTAAATTTATAAACTCCGTCTGTGCCGTCGGGGTCGCCTGCGTCACCAGCTATGGCTGCTGTGTAGGACACCTTTACTACCTGGAACGTAGCCCCTTTAAGGGCTTGCTGGAGCACGATTGACCCAACTACAGCGTTGACGGCTGCTTCGTCAGTGGCTTCTGCTTGTGTCATGGTGTAGGTGGCGCCTTCGACTGCCGCCTTGACGGCTGCTAGATCAGTCTCGTTAGATATTGCCACACCGAGTGCTAACGACCTCTCAGTTAGCACTTGCTGTTTAAACAATGTGGCGTAGTGTTCCTCATCGGTGATTATGCCGTTGCGGCTTCGGTGGTCAATGAACTTTGCTCCTATTGCGCTTATTACAGCATCGATCTCCGCTTTGGCTTTGATGAGATCGTCTTTTGTGTAAGCTATAATATCAGCCCATGCCAAATCTACTTCCTCCTTTTCGCCTGCTCTTGCAAAGCTTTTGCTTTTACAGGGTCACGTCTAAAAATTTCCCCTTGCTTACTCAGATTGAAAGTCTCTGGCAAGAAGGGGTTTTCCTCGGGTGGCGTACCTGGGTTAGAGGGTGCGCCAATGTCTGTTCTTTTCTTTAGATAAGGTTTACTCTCAAGTAGCTTTGTCAGCACCTCCTTGGGGTCAGCTTCATCTGTAAGTTCGTTTTGCACCAACAAAAATGCCGCCTCTGGGTCAATGACTCCCAGCTCAGCGGCAACTGCCTTAACTTCAGCCTGCTTAGCTTTTTCGGCTACTGTTTGATACTTCTCTTGCCATTCCTTGACCTTGGCTTCTGATTCAGCTTTAAGCTTTTCAACTTCGGTCATAGCAACTTTCTTTTTTTCTTCCTCGAGTTGCTCTTCCCATGCCTTGCGTTCTATGGCTAGCCTCTTTGAGATCACAGCATCGAGTTCAGTTTGGGTAAAGGTTTTCTCTGGTGTCGGTTCCGTATTGTTCCCCTCGTCAGGGTCTGCAAAAAACTGCAAATTAAACTTTTTCATTCTCATACCTCCATTTAGAGCCTGTCGGCTTTCCGTGCGCAGTTTATTGTCATAAGCACGTTTCGGACATGCGGGCAACTAGCCCTCAATAACGATCTCTCTAACCTTTATATCGAAGCATTTGCCAAACCACATGCGCCAAGTAGTAAGATATTTCTTGTTGTTTAGCGTGTATTCAGAGCGATAGCAAGGAGGGAAAAGCTGTTTGAAGCACCAACCTATCATCCTTAATGTCAACCTCATTTTTACACCTCCTTGGCGCTCGCTGCCTGCTTCTGGTACGTGCCAGCACTTTTATAACGTGCTTGCAGTTGCTTATATTGTTCGTTGTCGGCTTTTTTCATCTCGGCGAACTTCTTCAAACTAGGCACGTCACCTAGCCTTTGTTTATACTGCCACCACTGCTTTTCGGTCGCTCTCTGCCATCTCGCAGCAGTCTGTTTGGCGTTATAGACGTTGATCTTATTCTTGGTGCGTGGGTCAATGTCAAAGGGTCGGTTGGAGAGCTCTTTGGTTTGTTTGACGTTCTCGTCGAGCTCTGGCACATAGGGAAGCAGTACGTGTTTGCAGTAAGGGTGGATATTCGCGTACTCCCCAAACGCCTTATCTAGCTTTGGGTAGTCTTTGCTCTCACCACTTATCGAGTACACTCTCCCTTCGAGAGGTGCGCAGATTGGGCAAGGTGAGGAGTGAGAGGACATCTGCACAAGGTCATAACCCAGGGAGGTCAGCTGTGCCATCAGACCACTGTTGGTCGCTTCCCTCGTGACACTTCTTGACACCATCTCAGCGTAGCGATCTATCTGCCAAACTCTCCCCATGGAGTCTTTGAATGAGCCCAACCCTTTCTCTGCTACCTGTTCAGTGAAGGACTTTTGAGTCTGCTTCCAAGTTTCGCCAGTAGCTTGTTTGCGAGTGATAGCTTCAAGTTGCGCCCTTCGCCATTCGTCTTTTACGCGTCTACCCATCAAGTGATTGGCTTCTATAAGGTTGTCGTTTAGGTTCTCGACTAGAATCTTGATTGAGGATTCATGCAGCTTCTGAAAAGCGTCATAACCCTTAGCCCGAAGCCCTAAGTGAAGTAGACCTTTTACGGCTTCATTCACTCCGTACGAATACGCCAAAGGTATTACTTGTTTAGAGTAGGAGCCGACTGCCATGTCGAGGATACGTATTTTATCTTCTACCTGCGCCCACAGGGAGCGATAGTAGGCTGCACTTCCTTTTGCATTTCTAGCCGAAGCTTCGACTGCTTTTAGTAAGAGTTCCTGTGACGCTTGCCTGTAAATCGCGAGTAGTTGTTCTGTTGCTAACTCAATCTTGTTCATCGTCATCACCTAAAAAAGTTGAAAGGTGTTTGCGTCATTGTTGCTTGACCTTCTTCTGCTTCGATGTCTGCCAGTTCGTTTTCGATAGACTCGTCTGATCCACCATCAAGTCTACGAATAGCCGACTTCACACTCGAAGTAGCTTTGCCACCTGTTCGGAGGTTCTCGACTTGTGCATCTTCTAAAGGATCGTTCGGTAGACCGTCTTGCCATTCAATATCGAGCCAGAAGTCTTTGCCACTTCCACCGTTCGCCTTCTCAAGTCTTGCCGCAAGAGGGATAATATACTTTAAGGCAGAATCCCAGTAGTTTCGCTTGACTGAAGTTCTTGCTAGAGTACGCATCAAGACTTTCTTCAGTGCTGCACCACTTAAAGCGTTAGTTCCGTCTAAGAGCCCGAACGCAGCTTTATTCGTACCTGTGACGATAAATAACGCATCATATATTTGCTCCAAATACTTCCAGTTAGCTTCGAGTTGTGCGTCCCATGTCAAGTAAGCAGGAGGTTGCTCTCCTGGTGGTACAGTGATGTAAGCGTCTGTGCGTGCGTAAGATGATCCATCTGTATCGGTGAACATATTACTGTCTGGTCCATACATACCGGGTGAAGTGTGTTTGTCTAGGACCTTGGCTATTTGTGCGAGCCTTAGGTCGAGTTGTTGGAACAAAGTGTCGACATCGGCATAATCATCTACTCCGAATATTGAATCGTCTAACTCTAAGTTAGGAACTACTGCTAAAAGGACATCTTCAACACCTGTGGCTTGGTCTGGTTCTAAGTCGATATTAAGGTCTTTTAAGTCGACCGAGCTGTCAATTATTCCACCCTTCAGCGAGTAAACTCTTTGATGTACGCTCCCAGGGAAGTGTATCTCTGCTCTTAGATAGTCTTTGTCGCCTACTTGCATAGTCCAGGCTATAACATGACCTAAAGCTTCTGTGACCTCGTTCGGGTCTAGGATAGGAAACCAATAACTTGCAGGCACTAGAGAGAGTTTCGCCCTTCCACCGACTAAGCGAAGCTTTAGAATCGTTTCCCCCCTATATGATTGAGCCAATGCTCCTGTATATATTTTTTGTTGAAGTTTGTGAGAATCTACGAAGGCATCTAGCCACTCCTGCGAATCCTCGTCAGCAGAGTTAAACCTAGGTGCTTCCCCTGTCAGTAGGTCAGCGTAGAGGGAAGAAAGGGCTTTGGGGAAGTTGACTATAAGTTCAATAATAGAGTCGCCATCACGTTTTAGGAGACTAAAAGCTTCTTTAAACCCTTCTATCTCGCCATGCCTGCCTTTGAACAACTTTAGATGGTCGTCATACTTCTGCAGTCGCTCGGTGGAATCTGAGGGAGGCCAAAGAGAGCCCTCTTGTAAAAACTTGATTTCTTCCGGTGTCACTGAATCACCTCCTGTAAAGCAGAGTATTGCGAAGATGCCCTCTGCTATGGCGCCTCGTTTTTAAGGTGGGTCTTTAACCACCACTCTAACCCCTTAGAGCTTATTCAATCGTGGTAACGCCATACTGCACGGCACAATCATGTTCAATCTTGCAACCTCTTGCATCTTCCCATCCAGGGGCAAAATATGCGATATCTGCCTTTGCTAAGAACTCTATCGAACGTGCTAAATATTGAAGTGGCTTTGCGTCTTCGGAAAAATCGTCAAAGAAAGTTTCAAGAATTTCAATATCTTCTCCTACAATTTCTTTAGCTTTGGCGATTGCTATTTCTCTTTCTCTCATGATTTCTTCCTCGCTTTTGCCTCTCATAGGTTGAGAAATAAACAGTTTCTTCATCACTTTTTCACCTCCAAATGTTAAGTTTCTGTTAACAATTAACATAACTTATCTTATACGAAGAAATAAAGAAGCCCCTTAAAAAGAAGGCTCCTTTATTGACGTTACAACGCTTTCTAATACTTTAAGACGAAGAATAACACGTGTGAGTGCTTAGAGTGCG
>ENA-UOOI01001870-UOOI01001870.1-fermentation-metagenome-genome-assembly--contig:-NODE-1870-length-19970-cov-184.993372_pt1 | contig 19970 bp, 17 predicted proteins | sample MGYA00245779_ERZ724027 | MGnify/ENA primary metagenome ERZ724027 (study PRJEB28704, sample SAMN03018318) | fermentation metagenome | biome: anthropogenic terrestrial biome; feature: soil...
ATTATAACACAGAGCAGATTATTCCCACCTTTCAGTCAAATCTGACCTATGACACTAACCCTGATCCGGTGTTCACGAGCAAGTATTATCAAGGCTTTTATAATTTGCACGCTACAGCGGAAGGTGGGAACATGGGTTGTGAGCAATACGTAACGGGTAGAGCAAAGGAGATAACCGGTATCACTCTTGCTGATCTTACTGTGATAGAAGCCTATGTAGACGATAAAAATACCTACAGTCAAAATTTGAACAAGATTAAAGCATGGGGATATGAATTACAAAGTACTCCTAAAAAAGATGCTATTGCCTATGAACCAGGTGCTTCTGCACTCGGGCATTGGGAGTATGTGGAAGCTGTTAATGGCGACAACGTAACACTATCTGGCGGAAATGGTAAATACGAACCTGGTGACGGTCTATATTATGGCCGTGTAACGCGCACAAAGAGTACACTCGCCAGCTGGAACACCGTGTATGTTTACCTGAAATAAGCTTACAAGAAAAGTTTTTCATATATTTTCCAATCCTGCCGCCAGCAATGGCGGCAATTTTCATGTCAGTTTGCGGGCGCAGGAGCCGGAACTGGCTTCATAATGCAAATTCAATAAGTGTGGTACATTGCCGCAGTCAACGAAGGCACTCTTTTTGTAAGAGTGCCTTTTCTTATGCTTAAAAAATTTCAGCGGAACTGGTTCCGCTTTTTAGAAAGCAGGAAGATAAAATGTGCAGACTTCCGTATATCAGACCGCCTCCGGGCGGCCTTTTTGCTGCTACGGCCGTGGCGGCAAATAAGAAGTTAATTGATTAAACATGGAGGTACAAGAAATGCAAAAAATCTTTCAGCGCTGCATGGCAGCCGCAATGTCTGTTATCATTGCAGGAAGCAGCGCTATAAACGTAAATGCCGCCGGAGTGCAGCAGGAAGGCATCATAAGCCACCTGCGCAAGTCCAGCGGAATCTATGTTACCTGCAACAGCAACAACATTGTTTGGAAAACAGGCCCTCACACCGGTGAACAATTCTGGTGGACGCAGGTCAACGGGAAATATACATTCTGTATGAACCTTGGTGCACATATGCACACCGGTGCATCCTATAAACTCGACAATAGTTATTGGAACACAATTTCTGCGGATAAGCGGGAATTAATTGGCCATGCCTTTGCAATCAGCTATGACCCCAAATACGGCGGTGGTCCGGATATTTATCCCTGCTATTATTACACCCGCCAGATTCTTATGTGGGAGATCATGGGTAATAGATGGGATCTTACAAATGGTGTTCTGACTGGTCACAGCATGGTGAATGAAATCACCGCTCCGGCATCTTTATTGTCACAGATTCAAACCTGTTACAACAAAGTCAGTGCCCAATTGAAGTATTATTACCACCAGCCCGGCTTTACTAGTATATCTTCTAATGGCGGTGATACTGCCAGTAAGAATAAAATGGTTCCGAATAATGTCTCTAAAACACTGGAAGCAACACTTGTGGGATACAAGTCTGAAATTGACGATATGTTTATTTCCGACTTGCAAAAACAAGCCAATACCAAAGGACTTCCGTTGACATTTATCAAAAAAGACGATACACACATTCAAGTTACCATGCCGCAGACGGATGACAAATCTATTATCAGTAAAGTTAATGCTGCGGTATTCACAGTAAACCGCCGCAGTGATTCCAGCATGAGCAACTACGGTGGTGCGCTTACTATGTTTAAAGGTACCAGTAATGGATATCAAGTTTTACTTGCGCAGACACCGGCTACGCCCAAAAAACTGTATTTCAGGCTGAATGCAAAACGAGTTCCAACTCCTGGCCCGGTAACCGTAAAAAAGGTGGATTCCATCACTGGAAAAGCACTTTCCGGTGCCACGTTCGGCCTGTATGATGCGGACCACAACCTGATTACAGACACCAGCATCACCGACAGCAGCACCGCCATTTCCGGCGACAACGGCATTGCAGGTTTTACCGTCAAAAAGGACGGCACTTACTATATACACGAAATATCCGCACCGTCCCAATACAACGCCGATTCCGGATATTATCCCGTTACGGTCAAAAACGGAAAGATGGTGACAACACAGGTTACCGTAAAAGATACACAGAATACAGTTGTCACAACAGAGATCGGCCACAAGTACGGAGAGTTTCTGGATGAAGCCGGGCTTGGCGGCTGTTCCATTAAGGTCAACGCAACCTATCAGGTGATTGATACGGATGCGCTGGCAAAAATGACCGCAGCGGGTCAGACCGTTACCGACCCGCCGCTCAAATCCGTAACGAAAGATTTCTTTGTTACGAGTGCGTCGGACGGATCTATTTCCCTGACCATCGACGGGATTGCGCCGAATACGCAGCCTACTATTAACTCCGTGTCGGAGGTTCCCAACACGACCACGACGCAGGGCGGCTACACCTGGAATGGAAGCCGCACGAGCAACTATGTTTTCAGCAACGACGGCGGCTGCACGGTCAGTGGCACTAACCTCTATAACTATCAGCAAAAATCCATCATTACGGTACATAAGCGCGACAAAGGCACCGGCAGCATTTTAGCTGCGGGAGGCACTTGGGAGAACGCAGCCGGTAATACGCCGCAGGGCGACGCGACTTTTGCGGGCGCAAAGTATCAGATCATCCGGGTGGACGGCCACGACGACAGCGGCCGCCCAATCGGTGAAATTGTTCAGACGCTTACAACAGACAGCTCCGGCAGTGCCAGCAGTTCCCCTCTGCAGCAGGGCGTGCGGTATGCAGTCATTGAAACCAACGCCCCGAAGGGTTACCTGCTCTATGACAACGACGATTACGCGAAGTATCACGGCAGCTGGTATCAGGAGTTTGTTTGTCTGTTTAACGGCAATCACAGCCAGCTGACCTCCTCGCAGATTACGCTGCTGGACAGCCCGTCTGCCATGACCGGCACACTGGTTTCGGACGGCACCGTTACCAACAAAGATAAAGTCAAAGACGGTTATCTGCACGGCTATAAATTCCTAGAGAAAGACCCCAACGGCAATGTGGACGGCGACGATAATCAGGGCAAGACCCCTGCACCCGGTATTGTGTTTGATATTTATATGCTCTCCGCAACACCGCAAAAGAACCCGACCGGCGAACTGTACAACGACACCACAGTGTTGTACAATTTCGGCATCAGCAAAAAAGACGGTCACAAAATGACCTCTGCGGAAATTGCCGCCAACCCCGGTGACGTCAAGGGGCTTGTGGACACACGCACCACCGACAAGACCGGCGAATGGACAAGCCGCCTGCTGCCCTATGCGGAGTATATCGTGGTGGAGCGCGACCCCATTACCGGGTACGACAAAGCCGCACCAGTATTCCAGTGGGTGGACACACAGGTAAACTGGAATGCCACTATCAAAGACTGGACAGTTGTGCGCGTCGGCAATGGTCTTGGCAATGACAATGGGCTGGGTGTGGAACACAACCCTCCGCTCTCCGGCTCAGTCGGCGGCATGACCCGCATGGATTTATACGGTGACAAAGTCTTACGCGATGTAGAAGCCAACGCGGACTATGACGCGGACAGTTACAACGACTACATCACGATTGACGATTACAACCTCTGCAAAACGCAGTACGCCGCGCTTGCCAATGAAGATTATTTCTTTGGCCCGGACGGCAGCATGTACGATAATACCGGCACCCTCAACACCGCAGCAGTGCTCTCTGAAACCGGCGCGCGCAAGGCAACGGCTGCAGAAGCGGCAAGCTTTGCGGCGACCATCATCAGCAACAAAATTATCATGATGGCCGGTGCGGATATTCCGGTTATCGCCAATCAGGACATGACGGATCAGGACTTGTGGACATACTGGGATGAAATTGACAACTCCGACCCGTTTTCCACACATCTGTCTGAATACGAAGCTGCCCATCCCGGCGTTGATGTGAAAACAGTGGACGGGCAAACCGCGCCGCTTTATATCGAAAATCAGGTGACGGCCCGGCACATCCGGATTCAGAAAACAGATTCCGTTTCCGGAAAAATCGTTCCTTACAGCAATTTCTATTTTAAGGTTTGGGACTGCACCCGAAAGTGCTGGGTGACAGATAACCAGACCGTTTCCGCAGCACTCAAAAAAGTGACCGTTTGGAAAACGGACGAAAAAGGCAGCGTCACCGGCAACGACAAGGGCGGCGCTGCAAACCTCGCTGACCTGCTCGAATGGGGCAGTGCCGGGTACGATATTTATGAAGTTCATACAGGCACCGGTTATTATCTTACCGATAAGCCGGTGCATTTTACGCTTAACGGCGCAGTTGACCCGCTCGACCAGACGCTGGTTGTCAACTTTGCGGATGCGCCAGTACTCGGCACTGCAACGCTGACCAAAACCGCAGACGGCGCGACCAGCACAACCGGCAGTGATGGCAGCAAGCAGTTTGTGTATACCAATGTTCCGCTGCCCGGTGCGGTCTATGGTGTGTATGCTGCCGAGGACATTACCGCCCGCGACATTGACAGCACCGTGCGCAGCAACCGCAACACTACACTTTCAAAGACATACAGTGTAGACGACAAATACGGCAAGCACCGCGAAATCAGCTTTACCTTTGCCGATACACTCAAAAAAGATGCGCTTGTGGAAACGGCCATGACCGACAGCAAAGGCCAGATAACCACAAGTAATCTCTATGAGGGCAAGTATTATTTCAAAGAGCTGTACAGCCCAGTAGGTTATATGCTTTCGGATGAAGAAGTCCCATTTACGATAACGGATACGCACAACGCGGCCTTTGATTTAAGCGATACAAAGCTGAACCCGCAGGAACCGCACTATATTGGTTCCAACACGCAGAACAACAGCAGCGACAAAACGATTACCAAAGAAAATCTGGATTACTCCGGTGAAGAAGCGCGGCTGGCCGGTATCAAGACGCTGGTGAAAACCAGTGACGCTCTTGCCCCGCTGGAACATGTGGAATGCACCGCCAACGACACCCGCCAGCAGGCGCACATTAACCTGCTCAAACGGTTTGTCGAACTGCCGATTGCAAAAAGCCTCGATTACACCGGTGCAGCCGTTGTCATTAAGGCTGCGCAAAACATTGCTGCAGTCAAAGACAAGAACGGAAAAGTTGTCCTGCCCGCCGCAAAACGGGGCGACACCATCCAGACCATCATTTTCAAAAAAGGAGACAATCCGCAAAAGGTTGCAACAAAGCTGCTGGCGGTCGGCGGCAGGTATACTGCCACCATGACCGTTACACCGGAACCGGACAAGATCGATCTGCGCACGACAACGCCTTATACCTTTGTGGTGGAACTGCCGAAGCCGAAGCAGGACGATAAGAGCAAAAGTGGAACTGGTTCCGCTCAAAAGGAAACTGAAAAGCCGGTTGTGCTGGCGCAGACGCTTGACCTCACCACCAATTTCCTTTACAAGTGGAACACCGCGAATGAGGGCAAGCATCTGAAAGCCACGCCGGATAAACTGCTCAAAGATTGTGTTTTCGGCTTGTACGCTGCCGAAGATCTCACTTCCGCAAAAACCGGCAGCGTGATTGCTAAAAAAGATACGCTGCTGTCCAAGTTCAGCTTTGATGAAAACGGCAAGGCAACAAACATCCTGTATGATAAAGACGGCAAGCCGACCGGAAAACTCTCCGTTGACATCCCGGCGGGAGATTACTACGTCAAAGAACTAAAAACCGCAAACGGTTACACGCTGAACAGCGAAAAATACGATTTGCTGTACTATCCCTGCGGCGTTGGCACCGATATTAACGGCCTGCCAGACCAGAAACACAGCCAGACGATTGAAGTAACAACGACAAAAACGCCGCTTCTCAACCGTCCGTATGATGTAAAAGAACCGACACCTCCGCCATACTATCCGCCGAGTGGCCCATCTACCGGTGATTTCACATTTACGAAGACCGATAAGCTGACCGGTAATTTCCTGCCGGGCGCACAGATTTCTTTCAAAGACAGTGCTGGTACAATGCATACCGCAACAACCAACACGGACGGCAGGCTGACAATTTTCAACCTGCCCACAGGTACAGCAACTTGGTGGGAGTCCAAAGCGCCGGATGGCTATGTGCTGGACAGCATGGTGCACAGCATCACGATTACTGCTGGTCAGACTGCTGCCGCAGCACTGGCTGACAAGCCGGTTACCGGGACGTTTGAATTTACAAAGACCGATATTGCGGATGATACACCGCTGCCGGACTGTGTAATTTCCATTACCAACGTCAAAACCGGCAAAGTCGTTTTTACCGGCAAGACCGACAGCACTGGTAAGCTAGTGTTCAAAGACCTTCCTGCGGGCAATTACACCTATCAGGAAGTATCCGCGCCGCCGAAGTACAAGCTAGACACCAAAGCCTATCCGTTCTCCATTAAGGAAGATGGACAGATTATCAAGGTTGTCATGAAGGATCAGATTATGACCGGCACGTTTGAATTTACGAAAACTGATTTTGTGACGGCGAAAGCACTGCCGGACACAGAGATTGCTATTAAGGATGCTTCCACAGGCAAAGTCGTCTTTACCGGAAAAACCGACAAGGACGGTAAGCTGACAGTGAAACTTCCGGTCGGTAAGTACACGTATCAGGAAGTCACGGCTCCGGCAAACTACACGCTGGATAAAACCGCCCATGCTTTTGAAATCAAAGCGGACGGTGAAATTGTCAAAGCCATAATGAAAGATAAGCTGCTTCTCGGCGCGCTGGAAATTGTGAAAACAATGGACGGCAAAAAGGACGGACAGCTTGGCGGCATCCAGTTCCGCGTGACCGGAAAGGAAGCCAATGGTGCTCTGTATAACCAGACCTTCACGACGGATACCCACGGCAAGATTGAAGTTAAGAATCTGCCAGTCGGTACCTACACCATCCATGAGCTGGAGGGCAAAATCAACAAAGGTTACGTGCTGGCGGCTGATAAGACCGTATCCGTCAAAGCAAATCTGATTGCCAGTGTCAAAATTGACAACCAGAAAGTCAAGGCGACTACTGTCACGAAAATTCCAACAGCACCGAAAACACCGAAGACCGGACAAAATCCAGCTATCCCCTACCTCGTAAGCTTTGCTCTTCTCGGTGCTGCCGGTGCTATGATATTCGTTACTCGGAAGCATTCTAAAATAAGCAAGAAATGATTACCGCAGTGCATTTATGTATCTGCGGGTTTTTTATTGATGGGGATGGTTCCAATGAACTAATTTTGTCCGTAATAAATCTTAGTGCGGCAATTTGTCGCACAAGTTTTAAAGAAGGAGGCATTCATCGTAAACACATTTATATTTATTTCATATTGTCACAGCAACAAAGCAGTCGTTTATGACTTTACAGAACGTTTGGAAAGTTGTGGCATGAACTTCTGGATTGATAAAAAAGACTTGGAAAGTGGGAAGCCGCTGCTTCGTTCAATTCTGGAGGGTATTGCAAAATGCGACATTGCCATCAGCTTCGTTTCCAAAGCAATGACACAATCCGATTCTGCGCAGACAGAGTTAGACCAGATTTTAACAGCATTGACGAAGAAGCAAAAGGCTTGGTGTTTTGTACGGCTGGACGATGTGGATGTTGATTCCGTAATGCCTGGTCTCAGTTCTTACGTCTACATTGATTACGCTTCCGAACCGAATATAGGCCTTGTTTTGGATGACGTTTTGAAAAAATATGAACGCATGCACAAAGCGAGGCTTGGATTCACTTGTGAATAAACGTGATTCAAAAGTTCTAATATTGCTAGAATACTAATTTTGTGGTACGATAAATAAAATTATAGCATAAGGTAAAAAGCAATCAGGAAAGAAGTTGATTTTATGAGCGGAGCAGCTTTACAGGCTCTGAATAATGCTGCAGCTTCCTCCCAAATGGAGGGACTACCATTACAGCAGAAACATCTCGATACAATTCAGCTCATTCTGGAAGGGAAAATGACACTGCAAGATTTTTTCCGCACCCTTCAGGAAAAGCAGGAGAAATGAAATGGCATATTCAGTTGACGCTGCTAATGACAACTGCTATCCAAACACCACTGTGCTAATCAACAAGTTAGGGTTAAAGACACAAGAAGCACTGGATGAGGCAGAAAAGATTGCAGTATCCCTACATTCTGTAGAAATTGAGCAAAACAGTTCAAGTGAGCCTCTGGATTTTGCCTATTACTGTACGCTGCATAAACGCCTATTTGAAGATTTGTATGATTGGGCTGGAGAATTACGAACAATCAATTTGTCGAAAAAGGGTACGCATTTTTATCCAACAAACGAGTTGAAAAGTTTAGGTACATCAATGTTTCAGCGATTGCAAGCCGCACATGAATTTTGCGGTTTACCTCATACAGCTTTCGTTTCAGAAATTACAGAATTCTACAATGACGTGAATTTGCTGCATCCATTTAGAGAAGGAAATGGTCGTACACAACGTCTTTTTTTCACTCTGCTCATTCGCCGCGCCGGTTATTGCATTCAGTTTGCGGATTGTGATACGGATGCTCTTATGATGGCAACTATCTATGCGGCACAGGGCATCTCTGATTACCTTTTAAACTTTTTCGACAAAGCAATTTGTGAGATTTCAGAAAAGCCTAGTCCTTTTTACGATGAGAGGAATCACGCACGCTTGCTGAAATCTGCTCGCCAAATGGAACAATCGGGTGGCACCGTTCACAGTCTAACTGAGGAAAACGGTACTCATCAACAAAACTAAAATTTTATATTCTACTCAAATGCGCTTTCCAAGGGAAGCGCATTTTTTATGCCTGCAAATAAAAGCACCTGCCATTTTATAAAGGAGGAGGATAAAAATGCTTAATGTAATTTCCTTAAATGGCCGCATGGTTGACAACCCCAGACTCAATGAAAACGGAAAAAAGCCATCTGTACAGTTTGCGCTTGCAGTAGACAGGCCGTGGATTGGCAGCAAAAAATCCGGCTGTGATTTCTTCAAATGCGTTGCCTTTGGACGTACGGCACAATTCATCTGCAGCAATTTTGTAAAAGGCCAGCTCGTTGCAATCAGCGGTAGTTTACGCAACACCAGCTACGCAATTGCCAGCGGTGAGAAGCGTTATAAGACAGAAATTCATGTTGACAACGCTGACTTTGCTGGTGGAAAGCCTGTCCCACAATACACAGACACTGATGATTCTGGTTTGCCGCCATACGGCGAAAGGAGTTGATTTATATGGAGACAGATAAACGAAAAGCGCAAAAAGATGAACTGATGGAAAGGCTGAAAAGTGGAATCAAGAACACTTTTACAAGTGAACATTTTCAGAAATTTCTGAAAATGGCTTCCCTGTTTCACGGCTATTCTTTCCGAAACACGCTGCTCATTCTTGTGCAAAGACCGAATGCTTCACAAGTCGCCGGGTTTGGCGTTTGGAAAAAACTGAACCGCCATGTGCTGCGTGGCGAAAAGGGAATTTCAATTTTTGCGCCAATCACTGTGAAAGAAAAAATTGAAAAGGTGCAGCACAACGAGGATGGCACAATCAAGGTTGATAGACAGGGCAATCCTGTAACAGAGATTGAAACCAGACCGCTGCTCCGTTTCAAAGTAACGCACGTTTTCGATGTGGCACAGACAGATGGTGACCCACTCCCTGAAATCTGCCCGCTGCTGCAGGGCAGTGTTGACAACTATGCTGATGTGTTTCATGCGCTAAAAGAGGTCTCCCCTTTTCCGGTTGTCTTTGAGCATCTGCATGACGGTTCGCATGGTTACTGTGATTTTTCCAACGAAAAAATCGCGTTGGACTATGGAATGTCGGATGCACAAACTATTAAAACACTGATTCACGAAATCGGCCATGCTACGCTACAACACGCTGTCAGCGGCAAGCCCCGCAAGCAGGCTGAAATAGAAGCGGAAGCAACGGCCTTCATCGTTGCCGACCATCTGGGACTGGACACATCTGAGTACAGCTTTGATTACATTGCAGCATGGGCGACCGGTATGGACTTTGAAAAGCTCTCCGAAGTCCTTGCTAACATTCAAAACAATGCACATCAGCTAATCAGCGAGGTGGATGAAAAAGTTTGCGCAATTCAGAAAAGCCACGAACAGGAAAAAAGCGCACAACCACTCTCCCTCGACCAGCAGTTGCACACCGCGCAGCAGAAAGCACAGACAGCCAATGCCGAACGATTTTCAAAAATGCAGGAGGTAAAAGAAAATGAAAAAAGTGTTGCACAAGGATGAAAAGTCAATTGAATCATCCGAGTTTTTAAATGCGAAAGAATTATTGGTTAGTGAGTACGGTGAGGATTTCTTTAAGCACTTAACTCCACAGGGATTTTTCTTCGGAGTATCCGGTAGGGGAATTGAAATTCACAAAAATTCATTGGCCAACGATTCAGACAGCAAATCAGCCCCGACTGTTCCGCAGAATACAGATAAAAATTCAAAGGCATAACAGTAAAAAGCTTCTTCAAAGTTCGTAACAAACGCCTTTCTAGAATCTTGAAAAGAGTACAGACAAGCATCAAGTACCTTGCGTTCGCTATTCAAAAAGCCATTAACACGATTTGTAAAACATTATAGCATGATTCAAGGAGGTAAAAGAAAATGAAAAAAGTGTATTATACGGATGAAGAACAAGCCATGCTTGCGGAACTTTCTTCCTATCCAGCAGCGCAGCAAATGCAGATTCTGGAAGATTCCGTCGCGGCAGCTGAGAGTGAGAGCGACCGAAACGCCCTGAAAGCCCTTCTCCTTAAGGTGAAAGCGCCGCAGGCGAAGTGAATTGTATTTCATGACTGGCAAGCATAGCATTTGGTGCCCCAAATGCTGATTTTCAATAAAATTTGCTTTCGCATATTTTATGAAAAGCTTGTTAGGGGCGCTGCCCCTAATACCCTTTGCTATCGCAGAAAGCGAATCTCTTAAAAACGCAAAACTTCAAAAAGGAGAAAACTTAAATGGAAGGGAGAACTCGAAATAACGAAATTAAGGTTCGCCTTTCGGACGGAGAACTTCAACTTTTAAAGTTGAAAATGGACACGGTCGGCATCAAAAACCGCGAAGCGTACATACGAAAAATGGCACTCGACGGATTCATTATTAAAAAAGATTACGCTTTGCTGAAACAGATTTTGCATGAGCTGCACAAGCTCGGCACTAACGTTAACCAGCTGGCACGAGCCGCTAATACTTTTGGTGATGTACGTGCTAAGGATATTGCCGAAGTCAGAAAAGGAGTGGATGAAATATTGCAACAACTTACATCGATACAATAAAATTACGATCAGGCAGAACAACCAAAGCTACTATTCGTGATTCTCTTCTATACATTATGAATCCAAGCAAGACAGATGGTGGACGACTGATTACATACGAAAATTGTGAATCAGAAACCGCCATTCAAGAATTTATTTTGATGCAAAATCAATATGAAGAAATCACAGGAAGACCAATTATCCGAAATTACAAAGATGCAAAAAAGCAATCATCTGTTTTAATCACAATGCGTCAATCGTTTGCACCTAATGAGGTAGATGCAGATACTGCACATGTAATTGGTTGTGAATTGGCAAAACGATTTTTCGGGAATGGAGCCAAATATCAGTATGTTGTAGCTACGCATATTAACGCACACTGCATTCACAATCATATTACTTGGAATGTTGTAAGCGATAATCTTACAAAGTTTAAAGAAGATTTATCTGCACATCAGCGCATGCAATCGATTAGTGACAAACTGTGCGAGGAATACGGGCTTTCTATTGTTGTTCCAAATCCGAATCGTGATAAACGGCACCGATACACCTGGATCAATCCTAAATCTTATCGTACCTATATTAAAAATGATATTGACCGCTGCATTGAAAAAGCAAAGACCTATGAAGAATTCCTCGCCCTTATGAGCGAGGATTATTTTTGCAAAACTTCCGGAAAGTATCTGGCTTTCCGACACCGGACAAACGGGCAAAAGCGAAATATTCGTGTTTATACGCTGGGAGAGGCTTATCGAGAATCTGCCATCCGGCAGCGGATTGCTTCCGGCATTTTTATTCCGGTACAGGAAACTGCGCAGCCACAAACTTATTCTCAACAGCTGCGTGACATTCAAAATATGTTCCATACAAAAGGAGTCCTGCGGGAAAACAAAATTAAATCCTACAAAGACTTTGCTTCCATTATTTCAAGGATTGCTGATCAGTCGCTGGATCTGCAAACTTCCATGCGCACGCTGGAAACGCGTATGGACAATCTGCAGGAAATTACAGACAGCTTTGACGTGCTGGAAAAAAATCAACCGGTTATGGATGAACTGGATGCCGCACTGCTGAAAGACCGCTATCGCCTGCAGCACCGTGACAGCATCACTGCCTACCAAACGGCTGCCGCTATTTTACAGAAGCACAGGATTAATGCAAAAGACGATTCCAGCAGAAAAAAGTATCAAGCACTTTTTCAAGATGCTTCCGGCAAGCTTGAAACTTTGTGGAAACAGTATGACAGTCTGCAGGCAGAACTGCAAAAGATCAGTGAAGCAAAACGTACCATTGAAAAAGTTTATACCGAAGAAAGAACACAGGGAGGTATTTTAAATGAGCGATGAATCTGCAGAAAAATATGTATCTTATTCTTTTCGCAGGAAAGGGCGGCTGACAGCCGCAGTGCTGCGCGCTTTTTTCCGCGCAATGCTTCATTTGAGAGCGAAGAAAAAAGAAAAGGCAGAAATTTCTCCAGGTGAAAAGGGAATGGAAGATCTTTCAAAATCCGCAGTCAAAAGAGGAGATTCCATTCAGTGCATTCCTTTGACAAAACAGGAGATGCACGGATTTGACAAAATAGCAAAGAGGTACGGAGTCCGATTCTCTTTGGTCCGTGAAAAGAATGATCCATCCCATTACATTTTTTCTTTTCCGCAGAAAGATATCAGCAAAATCAAGTGCGCTGGAAAAGACTTTCTGAAAGATGGGAAGGGACATGGTGACCTGGAAGAAAAAATCAAGCAGGCAGAAAAAGAGGCCTTTACAGTGAATCAGGCAAAAACAAAAGAGCGCGGACCACAGGTAAAAGGCAAAACACATAAGCGTGGAAAGGAGGAACCCTCTTTATGAGCATGCATGAAATTCGTCAGACAAAAGGCTGGCGAATTGCCGGTATGCTGGTTCCGTTTGGGCTTACAGCTTGGATGACATTTTACACAATGCAAGTTCTACGCCCATACTGTATCGGCATATTCCCCACTTTTTCTTTTCAGCAGAAGCTCCTGATTTCTGCAGCAGCCGGATTTCTCCTGACGGCACTGCTGCATACCCGGCACCGTGCTTTTGCCGGAAAAGAACACGGCTCAGCACGCTGGGGAAAGCATTCCGATATAAAACCGTTTTTAGACAAAAATCCGATGAACGATATTATCCTTTCTCAAACAGAACGTCTTTCTTTGGATCAGCACCTTCACCCCGGTCTGGCAAATAATGTACTGGTCATCGGCGATACCGGTGCCGGAAAATCCCGTTTCTATGCGAAACCCAACATCATGCAAATGAACGCAAGCTATGTCATTACAGACCCAAGCGGCGAGCATCTGGCAAGTGAAGGCAGAATGCTGGAAGCAAACGGATACAAAATCAAAGTATTTGATATTACAGACCCGAAAAACAGTCTGCATTTTAACCCCTTCCATTATTATAAAGGGCCGAAGGATGTACGAGATTTCATTGACGTCTTGATGGAAAATACGACTGGCGATACTTCCAATCCACATTCTACAGACGATTTCTGGGTAAAGTCGGAGCGGCTTTGGTTTTCTGCGCACATCAATTATGTGCTTGAAACCTGCGCACCGGAAGAACAGAACATTCCTTCCGTCATGAAGCTGCTGAACGCTTCCGAAGTGCGTGACGAAGATGACGACTTTGTCTCAGCCATTGACATTTTGTTTCAAAAGCTGGAAGCACAAAATCCACAAAGTTTTGCCTGTCTGCAATATAAGAAATTTAAACTGGCAGCCGGAAAAACGGCGAAGTCCATTTTGATCAGCGTAGCCATCCGTATGCAGGACTTTGACATTCAGGAGTTCTCGAATTTGTTTTCCGAAGATGAACTGCACTTGGAAATGCTGGGGCAGGAAAAAACAGCGCTGTTTTTAATTATGGAAGAGACAAGTCCTACTTATAATTACATGATTGCTCTTGTACTCAGCGTTCTGTTCAATGTACAGGTAAAGGTGGCAAAGCAGCAGTCCAGCCGGAAGCTTCCTATCCGCCTGCGCTGTATTATTGATGAAATTGCTAATATCGGCAAATTCCCGCACTTTGAAAATCTGCTGGCAACACTGCGAAAATATGAAGTTTCCTTCGAACCGATTTATCAGGATATCGGCCAAATCAAACATCAATACAAAGACAGCTTTTCAACAATCCTCAGTTGCTGCCCTACAAAACTGTTTTTAGGCGGTACTGGTGAGGAAACGACTAAATATGTTTCCGAACAGATGCTGGGTGATGCAACAATCGCGACGAAAAGTTCCGGAGACAGTGCTTCCGGTACGATGGGGAAAAACAGCCACAGCGAGAATGAACAAAGTGCAGGGCGCAAGCTTCTGGATATAACAGAAGTCGCCAGTCTGCCGCCAGATGAATGTATTGTTAAGATTAAGGGACTGCCTCCGTTTCGGTCCAAAAAATATGATTTAACCGTACACCCCAATTATAAGCTGCTTGCCGATGATCCCAACACCAAAGGATATGCTTTTCATCGTGAACAGCAAGGTCAGGCCGTCACTCTGCAAATGAATTATATTACAGAAATTGAATTGGAGGATGAATAAAATGGGTGCAACAACTGCTTTGGAACTTTTACGAATTTTAATTATGGTCATGGGAGGCATTGCCGTTATCTTTGGCATAAACGATGTATTCGGTGACGGCCAGCAAACCAGCATGGGCATTAAGAAGATTATTGGCGGCGTTGCCGTTATTATTATCGGATACTTTTTAATGACGCAGGCGATTAACAACGTCAAAACGGCTGCCGGACAGGCTGGTGTCAAAGTTGCCGTTTACACATTTCCAATTCAAATGATGCTTCCCGGCTTTCCAGTATTGCAATAAAAGGAGGCTCCGCTAAAATGGAAGATTTTTTAAGATCCCTGCTGCAGCGTTTCTTTTCTGTTATGAACTGGCAGCTTCAGGATGCCCAGAATAATATTCTGCAGACACCGGAAACATTCTTTGGTCATGACAAATGGACTGCTTTGCTGCAGATTTGCGCATCCGCTATTATGCCGCTGGCACTTACCATTTTGGGATTCTGCATTGCAGTAGATCTTTATCATTTGTATGACAAAAATAACGGTTCTCTGGATATCGAAGTTTTCACAATGGAGATTGTAAAGTTCATTATTCCGTTTCTGCTGATTTCAAACACGTATGGACTGCTGGATGCCATCACAAAGCTCGTCAATTCATCCCTGCAAAGCATGTCGAACCTGATGCAGTATTCACCCGCACAGATGTCCCTGCAGATTGATAAAATCCTGCCGCAGCTTACTAGTCCGAATATTTTTGGACAAATAGGATGTTTGCTTGAATTGCTGCCACTGACAATTTTGATGCATATTCTCGGGATGATGATTTATGTGATCATTGTCGCCCGCCTGTTTGAAATAGCTATGCTCTGGCTGATTTCTCCGATCCCTACGGCATTTATGGTAGATGCCAATGAGCGTCAAATTGGTACTGCCTTTTACAAGCAGTTCTTTGCTGTACTGCTGCAGGGATTTTTGATGATGATCTGCCTTTATCTATTCAATATTTTAATTACAAATTTCATGGAACGTACAGCATCCGGATTAACCGGGCTGCGTACTTTATGGGCCTATATTGCAATGGGAAATATCGGCGCATTCTCTCTGTTTAAGACAGGTTCCCTTGCAAAACGAATTATTAATACATTTTGACAGGAGGTTCTTCATTTGATTGTAAAAATTCCGGATGACATTTATTCCTATGAGCCAAAGCTCTTTGGTAATTTCACAGTCCGTCAGGTAATCTGCGTAAGCATTTCGCTGGGAATTATTACCGGCGTGTTCATCCCACTGTTTCTAGCAACACATGACACGACCATGCCGGGCTTTCTGGCGTCGATGCTGGGGGTGCCTGTCATGTATTCAGGACTGATTCGAAAAGACGGACTGCCTTTCGAAAAGTATTTATATCTGAAAATCAAGTCTAAATCCTATCCCTCAAAAAGGCCGTTCCGTATGCACAACCTGTATGAGGACCTGAACACACTTGAAAAGGAGATGACCTCTTTTGATAAAGAGTATGACGAAGAAACAGAAAAATAATAAATCTGCTTTATCGAAGAAAAAAGCAAAAAAGAAAATTCAGCAGGAGCCGGAACGGATCACGAATAAGCGCACCACACAGAAACATGCAGTCTGGAAAAAGCGGGATACCGTACAGGACAGCATTCCATATGAACACATGTATGAAGACGGGATTGCCTGTCTCGGTGACCATCGGTATAGTCTGACTTACAACTTTGATGACATTAATTATACCAACACGGATGAAACAACCCGTGTTGGTATTTTTGAAGCATACTGCTATTTTATCAATGCTTACGACGATACGGTTCAAATTCAGATTCACATTGTTAACAGGCAGCTTGCCCGCACAACCACAAAACTATATCTGCCCGTGCAGGAAGAGGCCAATGAAAAATTAAAATCCTGTATTGGTGAATACAATGATATGATTCACAAACGCATTACCGGATCGAAATCATATGTCAAAGAAAAATATGTAACACTGACCATCCTTGAAAACAGCTATGAAGAAGCTGTAAAGCGGTTCGACCGGATTGAAAACGATACACTTTCTCTGCTCCGTCAGATGGGATGCGGAACACATCAGCTGAACCGGAGCCAGCGCCTTGCTCTGCTCCGGGAATATTACCGTCCGGATGATTTATCCGCAATCAGTGAGCAAAAATCGATCCGCACGGGCATCTATGGAAAAGATCTGATTGCTCCATACAGTATAGACACTTCTGATGACCATTACCTGAAGCTTGGTGATGATTATGTTCAGTGTCTATTTGTTTCTGATTTTCCACAAGACCTGTCAGATGACTTTATGCGGGATATTACCGATATCGACCGTGATATGTTTATCACCCTGAATATTCAGCCGCAGGACCCTGTATTTGCAATCAAAGAAACAGAAAAGCGATTGAAACGCATGGATACGGAAAAATACAACGTGTTTGCACGACAGTCCAAAGCCGGTGTACTGGTACCGGAAGCACCGCGTGAACTGGTACATATGATTGAAAATGCGGAAAGTTTTTTGAAAGCCCTGCGAACACGCAATGAAAAAATGTTTTTGGCCAATATTTTGATTATGATTCGTGGAAAAAGCAAAAAAGAGATTGACCTTGCCGCATCAGAAGTGGCCGCACCTGCCAAAAAGAACGGCTGCACGGTCAAACCATTTTCTTTTGACCACGAAAATGCGCTGAATTCCATTGTTCCTCTTGGCCGCAATGACACATTTGTAAAACGAACATTTACAACCACTTCCCTGTCGGCATTTATTCCGTTTAATGTCGTGGAAATCGTACAGCCTACCGGTTTTTCCTATGGTAAAAATTCGCTTTCCAATAACGTTCTGATGCTTGACCGGAAAACACTTACAAATCCGCATGGATTCTATTTCGGCACATCCGGCTCTGGGAAAAGTATGGGAGCAAAAGCAGAAATTTTCGAGTGCTTCAACCGCACCAATGACGATATGATCATCATTGACCCGGATGGTGAATTCACGAAAATGGTGAATCTCCTCGGCGGGCAGGTCATTAAAGTTTCAAACGGCTCTGCTACCTGCTTCAACCCATTTGACATTAATGAGTACTACGGCGGCGACGAGGAAGCCGATCCTGTACCTTTTAAATCTGATTTTATTATTTCCCTTCTGGAAGTTACCCTGAACTATCGAAACGGCATTGATCCCATTACACGGTCTATTATTGACCGGTGTGTCCGTGACATTTATAAATCCTATAAAAAACATCCCTGCCGCCGGAACGTCCCGACTTTCCGTGACTTTTATGCAGATCTGCAGCAGCAGCCGGAACCGGAAGCAAAAACGCTGAAAAGTGCACTGGAAATTTATATTGAAGGTTCCCTGAATATCTTTGCGGAACAGACCAACGTAAATATTAACAACCGCCTAATCTGCTTTAACACCAGGGATCTTGGACAGCAGCTCAAAACGATGGGTATGACCATTATCCAGGACTGGTGCTGGAATCACATTTCCGCCAATCAAGCCAAAAATGAGACAACGTGGCTTTGGAATGATGAAATCCACCATTCTCTGCGGAATCCATCCACTGCCGCCTGGCTGATTAATTCCTGGAAACGCGGTCGAAAATATGGCTTAATTGCGACCGGCATGACACAGGAGGTCCGTGATGTCTGCATGAACGAGGCAGCAAAAACACTGATTGCAAATTCTGAATTCATTATGCTTTATCGTCAGAAACCGGATATGCTTGAAGATCTAACACAGGTTATGGATCTTTCTGACCGCCAGACCAAAAAGCTTCTCACCTGTCCGAAAGGCACCGGCCTCTTCAGAGCTGGCAACAGTATGGTGGAGTTCAACAACATTTACCCCGACGATACGCAGTTATTCCAGGCAATGATGTCCGATATCAACCGAAATCCGTCAAAATCAGCCGGAAGGAAGGAAGCCTGATGCTATGCTGGACAAAAAAGTCATTCAGTTTACCCGAGACGGCATCAAGGAGCAAAATTTAGCAACCGGAGAAACCACACAGTTGACACAAAGTGAGCATGGTAAACAAATCAAATACAATAACGGTCAGTTTGTCTATCATTCAGCAGGCCGCGAAAAGGTCACAAGCAGATCCAGTCCCCACGTCATCACGCATGCAAAAGCGCACCGATTTGGGGAAACCGTTGTGGACACCTCCTTTGCACCTCAGAAACCATCTTTATCCAAACTCAAATCCGCACAGGCGGCCCTCCGAAAAAGACAGACTGCGGGCCAGAAAAGCGCCGGTACATCCGCTCATCTGGGAAATAAGTTCAGTCATGATACTTCCCTTTCTCAAAGCACCCCTATACAATCAGGCAGCAGTGCCTCTTCCCCTCCTGAAGCAGGCGGAAACCAATACGCCGTACAAAGGAAAGCTTTGCAGCGGTTAACTGTTGGAAAAAAGCGTAAAAGCTGTCCTCCTGCAAATGGTCTTCAATATGAATCAGCCAGTAAGGCCACGCAGTCTGCAGACACAAAGCTGCGAACCGCAGCCAATGCAAAGGCGTTAAAAAAGCGGCTGCTTGCAGGCGGTATTCAGATTGATTCTAAGATGATGACCGGCCATATTTCTCCAAACGATGAAGAAAATACTGCTCAGGATGAACTTTCCCTTTCCGGAAAAGCAAAAAGCGGAAAAAGTCTGCAGCAGCTTATGCAGAGCAGCGGACCTGTTGCAAAGAAACTTCGGGACAAGATTCGCCTGCTTGCTGCCTTAAAAGGAGCGAAAACCTTCGGATTTGCGGCTGCCCCTACAGCCGCAGCAGTCTATGGTTCTTCTGCTGCTCAAACAGCTGGAAAATCAGGCAGAACTTTTTCAGTACCGAAGTTCTCTTCTAAAAAGATTGGAATCTGTATAATTGCCGTTCTGCTGTTTTTTCTGATCCTTTTTTTTACTTCCTTTGGCGGAATTATAACCGGATTTTTGGAAAACAGCACCAGCTCTGTCGCGCTTCCGGCAGCCGTTGAAAATTACCGGCCGGTAGTTTCAGCCTATGCCGCCCAATTTGGCATGACAGATTATGTTGACCTGATTCTTGCGGTTATGGCTCAGGAAAGCGGTGGAGCAGGGCTTGACCCAATGCAGGCAAGTGAAGGCCCTTTCAACACCAAATATCTTCCCAAAGGGCCGAATGCGATCACAGACCCGCAGTATTCCA
>ENA-UOOI01001872-UOOI01001872.1-fermentation-metagenome-genome-assembly--contig:-NODE-1872-length-19956-cov-5.322396_pt1 | contig 19956 bp, 15 predicted proteins | sample MGYA00245779_ERZ724027 | MGnify/ENA primary metagenome ERZ724027 (study PRJEB28704, sample SAMN03018318) | fermentation metagenome | biome: anthropogenic terrestrial biome; feature: soil; material...
TCTCACCGCTTCTCTCTTTTCCGTCAATGGTATAATGGATCCAGCCTTTACAAAATATTCCGGTTTTTATGACGAGCTGACGGAATGTAGATTAACGCTTAACCCCCAATATCGTTTCGTATTGGAATCCGATGTAGATTATGAAGAAATCAAAAGACTTGGGATACAAATTGCAAAATACAAAGGAGAAATTACCGGTGCTTTTATTACAAGTGATCAAATAGCCTCTTTCTTAATTAACGTCCTTCGCCAAAATGGTTTATGTATCCCCGAAGATCTATCTTTGATTGGATTTGATAATTTGGAAATATGTTGTCAGTTAACCCCTCAGCTCACTACTATTGCACAAGATTTGCGTAAAAAGGCTGAGCTTACTGTTGACATCCTGTTCCGCCGTTTACGTGCACCTGACTCTCCCTTTGAATCTAGGATTTTGGATGTTTCACTTGTTGAACGTAATTCAGTGCAGTCTCGGCCCTGCCCTATACCCTGAGCCAGGCTTTTCCTATCCTCACCTATGGAACATGGTATTACTGGTTCTTATTTAACTCTGCCATCATCTGGTCAAATTCTTCGAATCTCGCTCCCAAATCATGAATATGGCCTGCATCCTCCTGCAGAGCAGTACCAAACTGGGTGACTACATTCTGGGACTGCGCGAAAGCCTCCTGCCCGGCTGCATTGGCTGTTATGGTGCTCTGTGTATCCTTTGAAGATAATGTTTTCCCTTCAAAATGCTTTGCCGCATCGTCTATATTTTGACTTTCTTCATCTGTTATTGGTTTGCTTATCTGGATTCCTCCGCTCATTTTACTTTCCTCCTAATTTAGACTTTCCTTCTGTATCATCTCTGCACCACCTGCGGTATCCGTATGAATTTCACCTGGCCCTCGGCCATCAGCACTCCATCCGGCTTTCGCGGCGCCTCATTTACTCTAATCGGGAAAATCGCCAGATATCCCTGGCTGCTCAGCAAGAGACCGTTTCGTGCAGATTTCAATGCCTGAGTAAATTCATCCTGGCCCTTGAACTTGTTTATATCTGCTGCCACAATAAACGTGATGCCGCACTGCATGGCACGTTTTAATCTTCCTGCAACGATTGGCATATCTTTCCCCGCAAGGTCGATAAAATCGTCAATATCATCGATGACCACATAATAGGGTTCAATGGATTTCAGCACCTCCTGCAGAGGTTTTCCCTCCAACAGCATCGTATCCATCTGGTTTTTCCGCTGACTGATCTCCACATTCAGCTGATTTGCAAAGAGCTCCAGTTCCTCCAGGGTTGTCATATACTTGCCCTTTTCCCTGTAGTCATATAGGCTCCGGCTTCTTGAATCGAACAGATATAATGTGGCTGTTTCATCCAGCTGGTTTAAGATTACCTTCAAAGCATTTGTTTTCCCACTTCCACTCTCTCCCAAAATCAAAATTGGACTGTTCTGTCTTGCCCACCCGGTGCTCACTACGCTCTCCCGTTCCAGGCCCATAGCAATCTCGTTTTCATCCTGCCCGTAGGAAAGGAATTCTTGATAGGACAATTCTTCAGGTAAAATTGGAATATGAGGCGCTTCCTCACCCTTGTACTCTTGGCTCATCTGCTCTGCAAACGCCTGCAGATTCCGGCTGTAATCCACTTCATTTTTAAGTTCCACCGGTGTATACAGCTGCATGGCATTTACATTTTCGCCTGTCTTTACAAGCGTTCTCCCCTGTACGTCGGGCAAGCTATACTTACTTCTGCCGACCAGTCCCTTGACCTCATTTTCGTCAAAATTCACCCCGGCTATCTTGTTTTTGAAATTGTTCAGAGTTGCCGCGCGCAGTGCACTCATGCGGCTTGCAGTTGCAGCCATATAGATACCGAGTCCCACGCCGTCTCTGGATAGCTTGGTGAAATAGTTTTCCATCTCATAGCCCATTTCCTTGACGGCGTCATAATTGTCGAGGCAGATAACAATCGCTTTCAGGGGTGTTTCGGCCATCTCATTGTAGACTACAAAGTTTTGGGCCAGAGCGGCTGCCAGCTGTTTCTTTCTCTGTTTGATTTCTTCTGTCATCAAAGCCCGGAATTTTGTAAACTTCTCCTCTTCATCCAGCATAATATAATCCGCCATATGGGGAAGTTTTGCCAATGTAATCAAGGAGTTATTGCCAAAATCCAGAGTATAAAAATTCAAATTTGCCACACAATTCTTTGCAGCCAGCCCCAGGATGATGTTTTCCAGAAATACAGACTTCCCGTAACCACTGGAGGCAATGTAAACAATGTTTCCCTCCTTTGCGAGATTTACTGTATATTCCTCCTGTATCTGTTCTTCAGGCACATCCAATATTCCCAGCACCACATCAAGATCAAGGATCGGATTCTTTCGGATTTTCATGTGGGGATTCACTATCCTATCCGCCAGGGGTGCGAGCCAGGGCTTTTTCACCTCCAGTACCTTTTCCCGTTCGTACAACTGGTGAACATACCGCACTACCGCATCCAGCTGAGTCTCCGTAGCTTTCTGTTCCGCCTCTGTTCCGCGCAGATCCTGGTTGATCAGTTCACCCTGGCCAAGCTCATTAACCAGATAGATGCGGTTATCCTGAGTTACTTCTTTTTCTGACTCCCGGATATACAGAGCGCCCGACCAAGCAGACTGAAACAGCTCATAAATCTCATTGTTGCCCACCTGCAGATATGCCCGCCCGGCCTGGGTAATATTCGCGGCGTCCGGCGTATGCAGTACTTCTTTACTGTCCGACTCATTCTGAACCTTCAGACAAATTCTAAACTTACTGTTTGTCCAAATCTGGTCGTCCACCACGCCTGTAGGCTTCTGCGTGGCAAGAATCAGATGAACTCCCAGGCTTCGCCCGATACGGGCAGCGGATACCAGCTCCTTCATAAACTCCGGCTGCTCTTTCTTAAGCTCCGCAAACTCATCGCTGATAATAAATAAATGAGGGATGGGTTCTTTCGCCCTGCCCGTTTTAAACAAATCATTATACGCGTTAATATGGTTAACTTCATGCTCACTAAAAATCTTCTGTCTCCTGCGCAGCTCACTCTGGATGGACGCCAGCGCACGCATGCTCTCACCACCGTCCAAGTTTGTGATTGTCCCCAGAAGATGAGGCAGATTTTTAAACAGGTTCGCCATGCCGCCTCCCTTGTAATCAATCAACAGAAATCCCACTTCATAGGGGTGGAAATTTACGGCCAGAGACAGAATATAGGACTGTACAATCTCTGATTTTCCGGAGCCTGTAGTACCGGCAATCAGTCCGTGGGGGCCGTGGGCTTTTTCGTGGAGATTCAATTCCAGATAGTCACCTGCGGCCCTGGCACCTAATGGCACCGTCAATGTTTTGGAAGAGTTGTTTCTCCTCCAGCGCTCTCGCACTTTGAGTTCCTCCGGGTTCTGGACCCCGTACATTTCGAAAAATGTTATACTCTCCGGGATATGGCTGTTCATTCCCTGTTCATGTACCAGCACTCCCAGGTTTCTGGCCATCATCTCCAGATTTGTGTCCCCGATGCGGTACAGATGTATCCTTCTGTCACAGAGCTCTTTCTCCTGAAGAAGAAGACGCCCTTCCCCGGAATTTTCAAGGAGCAGAACTGTCCCGATATTTTCCGGGAGATTTGCCTGCTGCAGGCTGGTATAAATAATAGAGAATCCAAGAGTCTGCCATGTGTCTCCGGCAAAAAATTCCATGATGGAATGATCAATGATGATCTTCGGTTCATCTATGATAAAAATAAGATGCGGGAGAAAACGCGCTTCCTTTTTACTCTCCTCCACCCGCTGCCTGCGCTCCTTTAGTATCTGTTGCAAACTTCCGAGTACCTGATCCCGGATTTTCTCAGTATATATCAGGCCCAGTACATTTAAGCCTTGTATTCTTGCATGGGAAAGCCACCGCATCCACGAAAAGTCATCTTTATAGTCCTCCGAATAAAGCACGATGAACTGTACATCGTGATAGCTCTGGGCAAAGCTGAGCTGGCTGACATAATACTTCAACTGCTCATGAATCACGCTCTTTTCTCCCACCAGACCAAGATTCGCCTTTTTTAAATCTACAACCTGGGGCTTATCAATAACCCCGAACTGCCGCTTCATGCTGCGGATCTCGTCCGCAAATTCACTGCTCTCCAGGCTGATATCGCTTGTCCTGTCTTCAATGGCAAACACAGCCGGTCCCATGTAATGGCCCACGGCAAAAGTAAGGAAATCTTCATCCATATTGCTCCGCTCATAAATACGGCTGCTATAGTTTCCCACCATGCGGCAGATTTCATCTGCCTGGGGATAATTATACCGGTATGCCTCGTTTTCCGCCTGCCAGCATTTGTAAATTTCTTTTCTTTTTTCCAGAAGATAGTTTCCATAAATTTCTTTCTTTTTGGCTTCTTTCTCTTTACTCTCTTTTTTGTCCTGAAAATATTTTACTACTGAAAAAATAGCTGTCATGCCTGTAAAACTGGCAGACATGAGTATAAAAAGTCCTCTTTTCAATAAAACTCCAATTAAAACTGTAACGAGAACCATGCAAAGAGGCGGCAGTACCATCTGAACCAGACCTTTCCTCCCGAAATTACCCGTGGAAGGCTCTGCCTCTATTTTCACCTTTTTATCACTGATCCTCTTAATTAGCCGGGGAGACCGCTTGTACAAAGGAAATTGTTCTATCTCTCCAATTCCTAGACTGTCCGACATCCGGGGCAGAAAGCTCTGATAATCATCTCCCCACACCTTTATGTACTTTTCTCCAAATATAAACTTACAATTTTCTATCAATAAAACAGCTCCTGGATCTAAAGGATATGAACCGTCGCCGACGCTTTCCTGATTTAAGTAAAGTATTGTGTCTCCGCTATTTTCTATCAGCAGGCTGTCTGCCTTTGTCATAATTTTAGCCGCACAACCGGAAATGCAGATATCTGCATTGTCTCCGGATAGAAATGTCCATTCTTTTCTCTCGTAAACTGAAAAAACCTCCCCCAGATACAGCAGCCGGTGCCCCTGAAGTTCATGCCATTCTCCTGGCTTGAGCGGCTGCTCTCCGATTAGGATTTTTCCCCCTTTTTGCTTATATTCCAGTCCATCCGCAGTGCCCCCTTCCATAAGAGGGTACTCCATATAGGATGTGTTGTTTTGCACAATTAAATATCTCATACTCTTTCCTCTGTTCATCTATTTCTGATAACTATCTCAAAACCAGTACATCTCCCGCGTACACCTCTGCCTGCCTGAAAGTGAGCAGTTGATTTACATATTCCTTCTTCCGTGTAGAATATATCAATATCTTCTCAGTCTGAAAGAAGATCTTATGATTCTCCTTTAGCACTTTTAAAACTTCTGAGATCCTCTGATCCGGGCGGACCATCAAATCCATGCTTTTCTGATTAATTTTAACTGTCAAGGTAATCAATTTTTCACCCCTTATCTCTGTCCTCCTGCAATTTACACATCTGTAGGAAAATATCCTCTTCCTGCATGTCCCATTCCCGCTGCATTTTGTCGTATGTAGTTTTTGCATTTTCGGATATCTCCTGCTGCCTTTTCTTCATAGCATTCATAAGATTCTGATGAGCATTAATAAAATTACGCATTCTGGTATCCTCAGGAGAAAACCGCTCCCGCATTTCCTCCCATCTCTGATACCGGCGGGCGGCCTTAAAATTTTCTTCTTCCCAGGCCTCCTGCATTTTCTTCATGTCTCTCTCAAAATTTTCTCTTTCTTCTCCTATTGTTTTTAATTGATTATTCAATTCTTCTTCTGTCATATGCTCTATCTTTTTCATGCGAGGTTCCCCCCTCTTTTTATATTTTGTATCCTTTTATTTCCTCAGTCATACTTTCTATTTCCAGTATGTGCTCCAGTCTGATTAATGACCCCGGTTTCTCTGTCATATCCAGATAAAGGCTGCTTAAAGGAACTGCAAGTTCCGGCGCAAGGATTCCAAGTGTTATAAGGGAAAGGTTTTCCACTGTAGATGCCGCCGTTTCCTTGAGAATCCTGTCCCTTCTTTCCTGCAAATCCCGGAAGCTTTGTTCAGACCTCATAAAATCAAATTTATCCGGATACCATACCTCCAGCTTATCCTTAAAAATAATCTCTGCTGCCCAAAAATTTGTCAATGAAATTCTCTTCTCTAATTCTGTATCTAAGGTTTCACATTCCCCCGCAGGAAGTTCCATGGCGGTTTTTTCTGCTGTCAGTCCCTGAACTCCCATATCCAATAGTGCATACATCCGCTCCATATATATGTCCCTGTAACAAGTATCCGGAATTAATCCCGTATTTTTGTCCTGTACAGGTTTGGTTGATTTCCACACGGCGTCGTTAAAATCTGCAAATGCCTGTGATACCTCTCCATTCTCATCATACTGAAAAATATGATTTGCATACTCTGCAGCAAATACATGCATTTCATCAGAAATTTTGCTCGGAGACAGGGCAAATGCCTTATCATATCTCTCTGCTGTCCCTGTCAGAAAACTCCGGAAAAATTCTTTATCTTCCCCTGTCTTACATAAATCCAATGCTGCCTCCACTTCCCGCAGAGTATAGTCGATTGCCGCCATGTACCGAATCTGGCCTCCGGTAATTCCTGCAGCCTGCAGCCTTTTGATTATTCTGGGATAACTTTCTTTTTCCTCCAGTTCTCTCCGCCACCCGGCGTTTACATTGGGAAAGTAATTTCCCACTTTAAATGCGCCTCTGATATCCGAAACGGCAGCTTCTGTAATATGTCTGATTACATGCCCTGTAATGAAAAGGGCGGCCGTTGAAGCTTCAAGATTGTCGTAAAAATCAATTTTTCTCTGCAATTCATTTATTATATCATTACAAATTCTAGCTTCTTCTTCATATCCATTCGCCTCTTCCTCATATATACGTCCAAGTTCTGCGCCGCTAAAACCAAACCTATAATAGTAATCGGAAAGATACCTGTCTGCTTTTGCTGCATCCTCTGCCTCTTCTCTTCCCTCCTCAGCGTCCTTCTTAGCTTTGAGAATGACAGTACCGTCAAGCTTCTCTACACCCACTGAACCCTTCAGATTCTGATAGTCTGCAATATCCGCCTCGTTCGCCGAAATCATGCTGTCAATCACTGTCAAATAGTCATTCAGCTGCTGTTTCAGCTTGTCAAAGCTTTGACTCTGAAGCTCATCATTTTCTATAAATCCAGAGATCTTGTTATTTGCTGTAATCAAATCCTCATTGTTTTTCCGTAAAACTTCTATAGCTGAATCACACTGGGCCTTCACTTTGTCCGGATACAATTTTGAATTTTCATCCATGACCGGTTCCCCTCTCTAGTCTTCTGTCATCTTGCCCCCGGGAAATGTTATTTAAACTCCTTCCACTGGAGGTACTCATCAAAACTGTGAATGGCATGCTCCTGTCCATCTATAGAGTTTTCAGCTGAAAGTACACATCTGTCGTAAGTCACCTCTTTTCCTGCCTCCGTCAATAGGCTTAATATGTCTTCCGGGCTTGAATTACCAGCAAGATAAAGCGTTACAATATCATTTTCCTTCCCCTCATAGTCCTTTAGCCTGGGGAATTCTCCATATAATTTATTGTTTTCTTTTGGGAGAGTAGCTTTTGCTAATTGAACACCTATGGATCCAAAAGGTTTTTCAGGATATACCCAAATCTCTCCCATATCCAATTTATCGTTTTCGTTAAAATATGAAAAACCATTTTGCTCCAATAATCCGATTTCATCCTTGGAAAAAAGTGCTTCTATTCCATTCATATTTTTATACATTTCATCTGCTTTTGTAACGAGCGGATTTATTTTCTCACTCTTCTCCCCCTTTTCCAAAAGCATGCTTTCATCCGTGGATATATTAACGTAAAGCATCTGTTTCTTTTCTGAATCATATGGGTCTTTCGGATCTTCCAATAGAAAATCAAAATATGCCTCCCCATTTTTATTTATAAAAGTACCTACATGTGCATTCCAGATCTTATCCGGTGCTTCTTTTTCTACGAGCTCTTTTACATCAATCGTTTTATATTTTTCCTGTGATGAAAAATCATGTACAGTCAGTTTCGCAGAATCAAATGACTTTACATATGCCCGTTCTCTTTTAAACTCCATGTCCTTCAAATAGATAAATTTCCCCGGAATCACCTGATTTGCCAGATTCCAATTATCCTGCGAGGTGACTATGCATGACATCTTCGGATCTGCTGCTCCTTGCTCCACATGCAGAAAGTCTGAAAACTCATCTTTTCTTGACACTGATATCACATCCTTATTTAACCTCCGCCACACCCCTGCGGCAATAAGAGATATAAGAAGTAATGCAGCACAGACACATAAGATTATCTTCTTTTTATTCATCATGATTTCCCTCCTGCAACAGCAGCCTTTATAAACTGAGTCTGAACATCTTCTAAACCAAAGTCTCCCTCTGCTTCAATGGCACAGATTGCATCTATAAATCTCTCCATTGACATTTTGTCAAACATGTCTTTTCCCCCATGCAATAATGTCTTGCTATCTTCTTTTATAGTTTCACTGTAATCTCCATCCTCAATCATCTGCTCCACTTTCGAACTGCTTTTCTCCCAGCTCTCGACCCAGCCGTTCATTCCCTGCTCTTCCCAGACATTCATAGCGCGCAGCACATCTGGATTATATACCCCGGAAAAGGAAAGCCCCTTAGTATCAGATAATACTTCAAACATACTTTCCACGCCTTCCCTATTACCTGCACCAGTTGTTACCTTGTATTCACTCCCCATACCAAACCAGTCCAAGTAAACCTTTGTCTCAGCCTGATTTAACTTTTCTGTTGAATTAAGAAAGTTTATATACCCATTAATGCTGTCTTTTATAGCTATGTTCGCTGCTCCGACTCCAAGTTTTCCAAACTTTGTCTCGGCCAGACTGGTTAATCCGTTCACTGTGCCTGCAGAGCCCTCCACTCCCATCATTACTATGCTGACCAATATTGCAGCCTCCGGTGCAAAAGTTCCCAATGCAAGGGTTCCAGCGTCTTTCGCAAGTGTTTTCATGAAATTTTGGAATGCCTGTTCCTGTTCCTCTCTCGCTTTCTTGAGTTCCTTCTGGGTGAAATGATGCTCCAATGCATTTCCACTATTCAAAAAATTTGTGTTGATTTCCTCTGTCACATCAATTGAACCGTAATATAGGGACATATGTTTCAGTGAGAAGGCTGCTTCCCCATTAGCGAATGTCAAATTTGTAATCCTGCAGTCTCTGGCCTCTCCTTCAAACATTCCATTCAATTTTTTCACTATAAGGTTTTCCGTTGTCCAGAAATTCATCAAAGCCATCTGCTTTTCATAGTCCCTGTATAGTTCCTGATACCCTGTGTCCTGCGGCTTCATAGATGCCAACAGAACTGCATCGCCATTTACCAGAGCCGTTGCCCCCAGGCACATCTTCTCCAGATAGACATCACGATATGTCCTAGTAGGTACATATCCCTCTGGATCCTCAATCCAGTAAATCTCTGCCTCCAGCAATTTGTTATTAAATTCTCTTAAACGTTTTACGGCTCTTCCCTGCGCATTTCCCTCATCATCCATTACAAGTAAATGAGCAGCATAGTCAGCCATGACAATAGCCATTTTCCCAGATAGGAGACTTGGATCCACCTTAAAGGCTGCTTTATACCCTGCTTCCGTTCCATCCATAAGATGTATCAGAAATTTTTTATCTTCCTCTGTCTCACATGATTTCCATGCTGACCATGTGTCCTCGGGAGTATATCCTATCTCCATCATATTCTGAATCAGTTCACTGGCAACTCCGACTGCCAGCAATTTTCTAACGAACTCATCGTAGTTTTCTTTCTCAGTCAGTGCTTTTCTCCACACTGCACCCAGGTTTGGAGAATAACCGTTTTCTTGAAATGCATCCTTGATGTCCGAAAGCGCAGCCCCCAATGCAATCCTTGCTGCCGCGCTGCTCAAAAAAAGCCCCGCCGTTGATGCTTCAACAGAATCATAAAAATCTATTTTCTCCTGGGTATCTGTGAGAAGTGAATTCCAGCCGCTTGCCTCTGTGTCATACCCCTGAGCTGCTATCTCCAGAGAGAAAGCCATGGTCTGAGTGGGATCTTTGCCGGTACTGCGCCATACATCTGCCATCCATCTGCAGGTAGCCGCTGCACTTTCCGCCTCTTCTTTTCCCTGCTCGCAATCTGCCTTCCTTTTCAGCAGAGCTGCACCGTCAAGATCCTCAGAGTTTCCCCCCTCCAATGTCTCCTGCAGTGTCTGGTAATCTTCAATGTCCGCATTATTTGCTGCTGCCATTCCCTCAATTACTGTCAGATAATCCTGCAGCTGCTGCTTCAGATTATCAATACTCACACTTTTAATTTCATCATTGCCGGAGAAATGAGTAATACTGCTTTTTGCTGTATTGAAATCGTTATTATTCTTTTGCAAAATATCTATAGCTGACCGACACTGGCTTTTTAGTGCATTTGGTTTTAATATGGAGCCTGTATCCATAGCTGCATCCCCCTTTATAGTTTGCTCTATCATTAAAACGGCGTCTGATACTGATACATTTCGTATCCACACCGATAATTTTCTTCATTTGTTTGCAGAAAAGGGGACGCCAATCCGCCCCCTGCCCTTTAACCGCGGTTTGCATTGCCTGCAGACTCGTCGAATTCCCGATACTGGTTTGCGTTTTGTACAACACCGTTTCCGATATCTTCAATCAGCTGCTTCATAGCCTCAAAGCTCGGTGCCATTTCTGCAACTCTTTCTGAAAAGCCTTCGTACCCGCTTCCCTGCCACATAGCCGGCAACTGCTCATTTACTACATTGTTGAGCCATGTCTGCAGATCCGTTACATCCTGTGAATGGGATGTAATATTCTGTCCCTGTGCTACAACATCATCAAAATCCATCTGTAATGCCACGTCTTCACCCCCTTCCACACTCTTTTTTATCTATAACAAAAGGACATTTTACCTTTGTTACCATATTTAATCCGAAGCTTCTGCTTCTGCATCCAAATTATATTTCTTCTCCAGACTGTCAATTTTAGACTGAAGTTCCCGAAGTTTCTGTTCTTTTTCTGTCCCTGTAATAGACGTATCCGCCTGAGTCTGCGACTTGTCTTTCAGGTAAGCATATAAAAGGAGTTCATCATCCGTAAGCTGCATTGCCAGATCCTCCGCCTTTGTCACGTTCAGCCGCCCAAGGTAAATCCAGTACTCCAACTCTTTCGGATTGGAATCCAAACTAAACCTCGCCAGTATATTTTCCTTCTGCTCACTGCTGAGACTTTCACTCTGCAGATATGCTTTGGCAAGTGTGTATTTCTGATGTTTGTCCAGTTCCCCCACCTGGATACCCTTCAGGGAATCAATCAGAGCCACGTTATCATTTTCAATATATGCATTGTCGGCGCTGTTCACAGCCGTCAGATAGGGAATTGTTTTTACATATTGAATCCCGCTGTATATGCCCAGCAGAATTGTGCTTACCGTCAAAACAACAACCGCAAGCTTTAAAATCCGGTTTCCTGTTTTACTAACAGAAATCTTCTCTCTTTTCTGTTTTTCCAGATAGTTACCTTTTATATCTTTTAAGTACCGTGCCGCGGCTGCAGCATCCTCCGCTTCAAAAAGAGGCGCCGTGCGGGGATTCTTTTTCAAAAGCTCTTCTCCGCCCTCCATATAATCCCGAAAGCTATACTGCCCGTTCAGTGCACAGGCAATGAGTGCCTTGTAGGCCAGGAGAAATCCCTCCTTCTTTTGCTCTCTCGAAGGCAGATCCCTGCTTTTAATATACAGTACTCCTGTAGAATCATAATATAGGTTGGACGGCTCAATAGAAAATTGATAGCTTTTCGTATCCTGCTCAAAATCTGCCGCCTGAATCAGCAGGTTTAGAAGTGTGACGGTATCTTCATTTCGTGCTTTTATAAATGGTATTAAATCTTCTGCAGCATACTTAAAGGTTACTTCCTCTTCCGTTTCACCCCATTCCATCGGCAGAAAATGTGTGCCTGCCGTCTGAAGCCTGCAAAAATCATAGATGCCAACTGCCGATAGCTCTGATTTTTTTACCTGTTCTGTCAGCAGTTCCCCTGTATTTTCCATAACTATCTTCCCCTGTTCCTTCTCAATCTTCTATTGTAAATGTTTCTTCTATGTCCTGAGTCGCCCTCGCTGTCTTTTGTCTTCTCTTCTGCCAGTACAGGAGCATGCCCGCCCCAAAGACTGCAAAAAACAAAATCAGCATCGAGTAAACCATCATGAAATTTGTCTTGGGAGTGGCTTCCTCCTCTTTCACTCTCTGCATATTGACTCCCTGAAAAAGCTGTGCCACCGTTACCTCGTCAGTGTTCACATCACCCATTTTCTGCACAAAGGGCTGGCCTTTAAGAAAAGTTTCCTGCCTTTTTTGTGTTCTCTCGGCTGCCGTCACTTTTTCCTGAAATTTTGTTGTAAAAACCGGGATTTCATTTAAGTCCGTCAGCGAGGAACCGGCTTTTCCCGAATCCTGCAGGACGTAAGGGTCAAGTATTATATCTGAGTCTGCCATAATCCCTCACCTCTTTTACTTGATATCAGTTGAATTTTTATCTTTCGCTCCTCTATTTGAAAGAGTCTTTCCAATTGCCGCGCCTAATAGCAATACACCCAGAAGAACAACCAGTGTCGGCACAGCCTTAGAAGAATTTGACTCATCATCTTTTTCATCATCTACGGCTGACACTGCCCCCACAGATGCAGCAGCTTTTTCCTGCGTATCTGCCTGTGCCTGATCCACGGCGGATGCCTCCTCTGATACATAGAGAGGACTTATAATAAACTCCGCTGCCATTGTGTTTTCCAAGGTTCCGATTCTTGTGTAGGGCAACTTTTGCGTAAATGCCTGGAGAAGCAGCTGATTTTCAGCGGAGTTGTTCACCTTCACCGATTTCGCACCTGACAGGCCTTCAGCGACAGCTTCGTTGGAGGCCTTTGTTGCCGACTTTACATTGTCCTGAAGCTTAGTCTGGTTTTCGGCGTAGGTTGTATATGTATTGGAAAGCGTCTCACTCTGCGATGCGTCACGCTCTGTGATAGTCTTCTGCATGTCAGAGCCGTTGGACTGCATATCCGCATAGGAACTCTGAATAGCACCCCGATCTAAATATTTCAAGGGATTGAAGACTTCTACATTATTCCGGAAATTCTCCAGTTCCCCTGCCGAAATATTATAATTAGCTGTAGCCTCGGTCTTAAGTTTTTTAGTTTTTCTTAGCAATGGTGCTACTATATCCTTATTGACAGTGTCCAAAATTTCGGCACTGTTTACAGTGTCAATCTTATAACCACTATCTGCTGAAGTGTCAAAAGACAGCTTAGATTTTATAGAAATAAAGGCATCATCTACATCAGCATTATTTTTACTTGAATTTCCTTCTGTATAGTTTTCATCTGGATTTTTTATAAATCGGCTCGGATCATAAGTAGGTAGTATACTCTCATTAATTAGAGACCTTATGTTATCAACATTATTAATAGGAACCTTATTTTCTTCGTCCCCTATACTATAAGTACCTGTATATGTAAGGGCAAGAGCATCCGTATAATCTATTAAAAAAGACTCTATTCCTTCCTCATTAAGACTTTCTGTAGCCATGTCCCAGATATAATAAACTGTTCCATCCATGGTAATAGACCCCGTCCCAGGGTCGTTCACAGAATAAGCTGGAGCAGATCCCTCTATTGTTCCCTCATAGATGCCGCTGCTAAGAATACTAGCCAATTTATTCACTGCATCATTCATTTCAGCATCTTCACCTTCCCGATATTTTCGTATACCCTCCTTGGTTCCATACCAGCAAGACTCTATGGTTTTCAGCTCGGCTTCTGCATCACCTACATCTTTCTGTATATTATTTTTACTCTCCTCTATCCCTTCATTATAATCTTGTAATGTGCTTTCTACTGTGTTCAGCCCTTTATCATAAACATTATTTCCATCTTTGCCCTTAGTTACATCAAAATTTTGTATCTCATCATTTGTAGTTGCAAACAGCTCGCTAACAGCACTTCCCTGAGCTGTTAACTCCTTTTTATCTTCTTCTCCCTTTTCCTCTACGTATTCATACTCACTTCTGATTCTTTCCAGGAGTTCACCATTTTGTGTGATATATCCTTGGATGTCGAGCGCGCTGACTTTCATGTCCGGCTGTGCCAACTGCGGAAACCGCACATATTTCTCCAGATCATGAGGTGAAATAACTGATATGGCGTCCACATCCTCCTTGTCATTTGCCATAACTGTCAGGGCACTGTCCTGTGCCCCATGAAATTCTTTCATAACTCCGCTCATATAGAGGATGCTCACATGATCGGACATTCCCTGAATGAAGGAATTTAACTGCTTCAGCGCAGCTAATTTATCCTCCTCCGGCAGATTCTGGTTCAGCTCATATGTAATACCGGACTTTGTCATTGTTGTATTTAAACTCTGGATATTTGCTGAAAATGCAGACGGAATAATCACGTATGCCGCATACGTGCCCGAAGTAATCCCTGTGCGGGCTTCTTCCAGACTGGTATATGAAAAATCGTTGTTTGGAAATTGAATCAGACTGGCTGCATAATTGATATTGCTTCCGTTTTGCTCCACGCCGTTATCCAAATTTACAACCGCAACTGAGCGAGTGCCTGCTTTTTTCGATGTTTTCTCTTCCTTCGCCTCTGCTCCATACTGACTTTCCTGTACCTTTACTGTGTCTCCGGCCGCCTCTTTAGACTGCCCGGATCTGCCCAATGCAAACCCTGCTCCTAAAAATACTATGGCAATCGCCACCAATGTAATCACTTGAATAATTTTCTTTTGTTTCATTTTCTTCCAGCCTCCGCGCCTCCTATAATCCTGAGCCAATCAAATTTCTGCGTTAATTATAACTCAAAGTTTTATTACGTTCAACCACAAATGCCCTGTTTTGGTGTTTTATTCCACTTTATAGGCTCGGTTATTTACGTAAAAATTGATTGTCAGGACTGTAGGCATCCGCATAGAGCGGATCATTGAGTGCCAGATTGAGGTATTTTTCTGTATTTCCGGAACCTTCCATTTCGTTGCCAGCTACGTCCGCCACTCTCCACTCTCCATTTATTTTCACATAATTCCAGGTGTGAGCCTCCCCGGATGCTGTCTCCCCTGTAACGCAGACGCACATAAGTCCCGCCTGGGTTCCTAATGCTGCAAAAGCCTCTGCATAGCTGTCACTGGTTCCCTTCTGATGAAGCAGGACTCCTATCATATTGAAGGATTGTTTACGTTCTCTAAGCTCTTCCTTTAAGGTATCCCTCTTATCCTCCATCTCCCGCCATTCATCATGGCTGAGTTTTTTACTCTCTTCTGAACTGTCCAGCTCCCTCAGCTTTCGGTACTCCTCCGCTTTAGCAAAAGCATCGTCATCAAAATCGGAGGTTTCTACCAAATACCGGTTGATTGCCTTCACCTTTTCCAGTTCGTCCATATTGCCATTCACTACCTCACCTGCAGTGCGTATTACCTGCTCCTTTATACTCTCCATCCCTTGGACTGCGTCCTCATTATATGAAACCTGCAATATCTTCCTTTTTGGTGAGTAATAAGTATCATCAATCTCAGGCAGCAGATTGTAATACCAGTCTTTGTCGAACACCGTGTTGTCAACCTGGTAGTAGATCAAGTCGGTGTTTGACTCATCGATTGAATAGGTCACGGTATATTCAGAAACACTCCCATCCGCCATGATCATGGGTACCCGGTCCGGCAGGTCTTCTATTTTCTTCACACCATCAGAAACAATAGATGCATATTTGTTAGAAAATGTATTCCATGCCAGTCCTATCGGAACTTTATTCCCAATAGCATCTGAGGAAATACTGTTGCCCGGAACCGAGAGATTTTTATATTTATTGACAGCTACAACAAATATATGGTAGTCTCCAACCCCCGCGTCCACCTCGTCGCGAAGTTCCAGATCCGTCTTATATGCGGGGTCATTTTTATTATCGGAAGAGTATTCCATTGAAGCGCCTAATCTATACCCGGATATATGAGCCTTCTCCGACTTTGCTATTTCAAGACATGCAAAGCGGGGACCTTCCAAGTAACCATTTTCTTCCTTTAAAGATAGCTGTTCCTGGATTACAAGATAATATTCCGCCCTTTTCACACGGGCCCACTCCAGGTTCAGCTGCCCATCATCAGTAATACTCATCTTCACCTTCGGGGCCGCCATTTTGACAGAAGAATGGTCAATTTTCACAAGATAGATATAAGGCTTCTCCAGCAGCCTGCCTGTATTCAGATCATTATTTTGCACCAGATACAGGGTATCATAAATTCCCCAGCTGTCATCTCCCAGTAAGGTGAATGTTTCTTTTTTCTTGTTGTACCCTTTGGAGAAGCTTACAGACTCCGTGGCAATGTTTTGAGGGGAGGGAGAAATGATGAAATTATACCCGGAGGACTTCTTCGAGATTGTATCCGGCCTGAAAAGCGGCCTTGTCAAATCACAGTCTTCATATACAGTAAATGGTTCCGCTGTGTGGTCGTCCTGATTGTTTTTCTCAAAGTCCGCAGATTTGGAAATCTTAGTCGCAAATGTTATGCTTTCATTCATATTGATATAAATGGGCTCTTCCTGAAATATATACTTATCCGAGTCACTATATTTTTCTTTTAATACTGCAGCCTGCTCTAAAGCCGCACTCTTAGATTTCGTTTCATTCTCCCTGCCGCACCCAGAAAGTGCCAGTATAACTCCTGTTAAAATTAGTAAGCGGCAATAACCTTTTTTCATAACAATCCTCACATTCTAATATATATTTTAATTCTTTTTATTCCCGCCAGCAATGAGCCAAGCGGAAATGTTTGCATTTCCATTTGGCTCGCTGTTGATGACCCCGTTTTGACTGAAACACATACACTGGGCAATGACTACATCATCCCCATGAACCTTGCTCAGTACCAGTAGATATCCAGAATAAAAGATACGAGGTCTCTTGAATATTGCATTTACCACACTTACAATATTCAAGAGACCTTCTTATGGATTGCAGTTCTTACATGGTTCATATCCTTGTCGGAGCAAGTCCTGTCTGTCACCTGTAAATTTATGTCTGTTCTTCTCTTTCATCGCCGATACACTGGGACAGTCCGCTTTATGAAACTTTCCCGTATTTTCGTTGATAATGTATAACTTCTGCTCTGCCGAGTCCTCCCCGGATTCCTGGCTGTCTGTATATGCAGGATCCACTTTGGACTTCTGACTGTCTCCATCTGCATAATCAATATCAACACTAGGCTGCACATCATATGCAAAGACATTGAAGCTGATTCCTTCTCCCTCATCTTCTACCGACCATCCCTCCATAAGAACCCCATCGGCGATCAAATTATCCCCGGTAAAAACAGGAGTTACCCTGTACAACACATGATTATCGGTCTCTTCCACATAATCTGCCACCATATTCTCATATGGAAGCATCCCCTCAGTATTCAGATACCTGGTTCCTGTAATCAAGTTCTCCGGGTTTGCATTTTCTGCTGTCAGCTGATAGCCAATCAGATGACACCTGTTGTATAAATATTTTCCATCTACAAAATCATATTTTGCAATCTGCCATCCGCTGGGTTTTACGTTACCGATTGCACCACGCTCCTCTGTTGGCATCAAATCATGTCCGATATTGGCATAAGCAGTTTGGCACCGTCCCAAAGAATCCAGGGAGCTATAACTCTCAAAAGATGTGGTATTCTCCTTTTCCTCCTCGGTAAAATAGGGCTCGTTGTCGTTCACCTCCACAGAGGCCTCCCCCGAATAATCCGGGATGTCCTCTACAGACACTATATCTGATGATATGCCGGGTGTGTCGGATACAGTACTGACTTTACTTCCACAGCCTGTGAGAACAATTGCCGCCGCAATCACCAGAAATATTTGCTTTTTGCACTTATGTATCAAATATATCCCTCTTTTTCATCTGCATTTTATTCAGTTTCCTTCTTTCGGTAAATATCCACAATTATAAACTTTACATCAGAATTTCCGTTCAGTCAATTAAATAAATACACTTCATACTCCAAAAGGGTCAGACCCCTTTTGCATGTCGGGCAAACTACAAAAGGGATTGCCGCTATCGACAATCCCTTTATTTCACAAGACTCTTAGAAAAACGTAACCTATACCAGATAGGAATTAGACGTCCATATTCAGCCGGGTACATGGCTTCCTATTTGCCACCTTTGACCCGTTCGTAATTATCCGCCACTGCTTTCCAGTCTATTACATTGTAAAAAGCCTTTACATAATCGGCACGGACATTCTTGTACTTCAAGTAATAAGCATGTTCCCAGACGTCAATCCCCAGAATCGGAACAAATCCTGTCCCTTCCATAAGCGGATTATCCTGATTCGGACTGGAAGAAAGCTTTAGCTTACCGTCACGGTCTGCTGACAGCCATGCCCAGCCGGAGCCAAACTGGCCAATAGCCAGAGCACTCAGCTTATCCTGAAAAGATGAAAACCCTCCGAATTCGTTAGCCAGCAGCTTTCCAAAAGCCCCGGCCGGCTCCCCGCCGCCATTAGTCCCTATTGTAGAAAAATAGAGATTATGATTGTAATACCCGCCGCCGTTATTGCGAATAGTCTTGCGCAGCGCCTCATCTGAAATAGAATCCAGTGAAGATAACAATGCTTCAATACCCTTATTAATCCCCGCCTTTTCCACTGCGTCGTTCAGATTTTTTGTGTAGGCCGCATGATGCTTGGAATAGTGAGTTTCCATTGTCAGAGCATCAATATGGGGCTCCAGAGCATCGTAAGAATAAGGTAATTTATATTGTGTATACATAAGCCAATCCTCCTTTTATAGAATGATAGTTAGTTATATCTAACTTATGAGTATATAATACAGCACTTGTCTGAAAGTGTCAAGTAATAATTATTATTTTCAGAATAAAACCTTTCCTTTCCAGAATAATCATTCCTCTTATAACTAAATACCTGGAATTCCATATATTTTCCGAAATTCCAATGGTGTATAACCTGTATGTTTTTTAAATGATGCAATGAAATGACTGATATTAGTATATCCCACTCTATAATGTACCTGCTGTATTTCTAAATTTAAATGATTCATCAAAAGTTCTTTTGCCTTATTCATTCGATAATTAGTCAGATAGACATATACGGAACAGCCCGTAAACCGCTGGAATAAACGGTTAAGATATTGAGACGAAATATATACCGCTGCGGCCAAATCTTCAGTGGTGACTTGTTCATCATAATTCTCTTCGATTTTTTTGATAACCGGAGCCACATATCGTTTGTACAGAGGCTGGACCTGTAAGTCACCGGCTTGATAAATCTGTGAAAAGTGCAGTAAAAAGTTATAGCATTCTGTTGAGAGAGCAGCTGCTGTTAGTTGTTGCTCCTGAAAGGAATGAATCAGCCGCGAAATCCATTTGTTATAATAATGTGCTTGCGGAGATATCACCAAAATATACGGTGCATTTCCAATAATTTCATTTATGTGAGGTGCCAGACTGCCGCAAAAAGTTACAAAAGACGTTTGCCATTGGCCTTCTTTTTTTACATAGGAATGGGGAATACATGGTGACAGCAGTATGCCATCTCCCTTTTTGAGCTCCATCTTTTTGTTTTCTACCAGTATTTCTCCGCATCCGGATTCAGTCTGGAGCCAGTGGTAATAGGGAAATCCTTCTCTTCTGTGAACCGGCTCCTGTGTCCAGTTATTTCCGATGCTTTCCACTGTGAGCGGCGCATCATGCGGAAATGGATTAAAAAAAATCGGCATAAAAATCTCCTTGTTTCATTATACGATATTATTTAGTTTAACACACAACACTTTTTCTTGTCCAGATGAGATATAATATGATACCAGGGTCAAAAGGTCATGCGTTTCATGCTTGCATGAAAAAG
>ENA-UOOI01001873-UOOI01001873.1-fermentation-metagenome-genome-assembly--contig:-NODE-1873-length-19942-cov-33.050737_pt1 | contig 19942 bp, 20 predicted proteins | sample MGYA00245779_ERZ724027 | MGnify/ENA primary metagenome ERZ724027 (study PRJEB28704, sample SAMN03018318) | fermentation metagenome | biome: anthropogenic terrestrial biome; feature: soil...
CGATTGCTAAAAACTATACATTGAATCTGAAATATACTACATCTCCGTCCTGCATGACATATTCTTTGCCTTCAGAACGTATCAGCCCTTTTTCCTTGGCAACGGCTTCGCTTCCAACCTTTACAAGCTCTTCATATGGAATGACTTCGGCCCTTATAAAACCTCTTTCGATGTCTGAATGTATTTTGCCTGCAGCCTGAGGAGCTTTTGTTCCTTTTTTGATTGTCCATGCTCTGACTTCTTCAGGGCCTCCGGTGAGAAAACTGATAAGCCCAAGCAGTCTGTAGCTTTCCTTTATAAGTTTGTCAAGTCCTGATTGTTCAAGCCCGTATCCTGATAGGAACTCTTTTTTCTCATCGTCGCTAAAATCTGCGATCTCCTCTTCCATTTTTGCACATATGACTACAGCGCCTGAACCTTCTTTTGCAGCATGCTCCTTTACGCTTTTTACATATTTGTTTTTATCAAGGTCATATAAATCATCTTCAGAAACATTGCATACATAAAGAACAGGTTTTGAAGTCAGCAGAAAGAGCTGCCTTACAATCGCTTCTTCATCTTCGTCAAACTCCATATTCCTGACCGGTATTCCTTTTTCAAGCGAGTCCTTTATTCTTTCAACAATCTTTGCTTCAAGCACAAGGCTTCTATCACCGGACTTTGCAGCTTTCTTGGATTTGTCAAGCCTTTTTTCCATTATTTCAAGGTCTGAAAATATGAGCTCCAAATTTATTGTTTCAATATCTCTTACAGGGTCAATGCTGTTTTCGACATGTACTATGTTCTCATCCTCAAAGCACCTTACAACATGTACTATGGCATCAACCTCTCTTATATGTGATAGAAATTTGTTTCCAAGGCCTTCGCCTTTGCTCGCACCCTTTACCAGGCCTGCGATGTCGACAAATTCTATTGCAGTTGGTGTTGTTTTTTTAGGTTTGTACATTTTGGTGAGCACATCAAGCCTTTCATCAGGCACTGAAACTACGCCCACATTCGGCTCTATAGTACAGAAAGGGTAATTGGCCGCTTCTGCCCCAGCTTTTGTTATTGCATTGAACAGTGTGCTTTTGCCAACATTAGGCAAACCTACTATTCCAAGCTTCATTGAAATCTTCCTTTCACCTTTATTGATTGTTTATAATCAGTCCACTGTAAAATTAAATTTATCCTTGATATAAAATGGACTGATTTCATAGTCAATCTACATTGATTATTTTTTTATTTTTAAAGTAGACGGACTATATTAGTGACTTTTCCCTGCTTCTATGATCTAATGATAAGGCATAGAAGGCATGTTCTAGTTCATTTACTAAAAATTATACATTAAGGCATAACCCATTTCAAGTTTATCGGTATTATGCACAAGTTTAATTAGGCATACAGTCTTTGAAACAATAGCTTTCGTTATGACTTAATACAAAATTTGCCAATTTAGATTATGTATTGACATATATTGCTATTAGTTGTAATATTTAATAAACACCACTTCACCACTAAAAAATATTTGGTGGTGCTTAAAATGGATTGCTGCATTTTAGAAAATATGAGGCAGAAGCTTTATGCTGCCATGGATGATGGGGATAACGATATAGCATATAAAATAAGCAGGCAGATTGATGAGCTGATAATAGAATATTATAAATCTGAAAATGTGAGAAAATAATATAGTATAAGGTTCTCTTAAGATATTTTAACGATACATATAATTTAAAAGGGGCTGCCATATATAGCCGTCATTTTGCGCATAGCCCAAAATGACGCTCTCACTTTGGACAGTTGCCGGCTCGTTACAGTGATTGTTTTGTGGATAAATGGGGTGTTGCACAATGAATAAATGGTTCATTGTGCAACACCCTCTTTGATTTTTTGGATTTTCTGATATCAGAAAAATTTTATTTTTAAAAGGTAGAAGGAATTTTGATATTTGTATAGAATAAATTGAGTAAAGTGGTTAGAAGTGGTGTAAAGTGGAGTAGAATCCCCTGGAGGATAAAAATGTTTATCGGTGAATATCAGCACGCTCTCGATACCAAAAACAGAATTATTATACCATCGAAGTTCAGGGACAATCTTAAGGATAACTTTGTCGTCACAAAGGGTCTGGACAATTGTCTTTATGCATACCCAATGGAAGAATGGGCAAACCTAGAGCAAAAGTTAAAATCGCTTCCATTATCAAGCAAAGATGCGAGGGTTTTTGTGAGGTTTATTTTTTCAGGGGCTGTGGAATGCGAGCTTGATAAGCAAGGAAGATTTGTAGTGCCCATGAACCTTATACAGTATGCAGGAATAAAAAAGGATGTAGTAATAATAGGCGTATCAACCAGGTTTGAAATATGGAGCAAAGAGAAGTGGGATGAATATAATAATTCGAATATCGATTTCGATGAGATAGCTGATAAGATGTCACAGCTTGGAATTTAGGAGTAAAGGACGGTATGTATGGGATTCTATCATGTTCCGGTAATGTTGAAGGAGACTGTGGACAGTCTGGTTTGGAAGACTGACGGATGTTATGTCGATGGCACGATAGGCGGAGGAGGCCACTCAAGCGAGATATTAAAAAGGCTGAACGAATGCGGAAGTTTAATCGGTATAGACCGTGACCAAAATGCACTTGAAGCTGCGGCGCTGAAGCTTGAAGAGTACAAAGATAAAATAACGCTCGTTCATAGCAATTTCAGCAGTATAAATCAAGTGCTTAAATCATTAAATATTTCAAAAATCGATGGAATGATGCTCGATTTAGGGGTATCGTCTCCTCAATTAGACAATCCCGAAAGGGGATTTAGCTATATGCATGATGCACCCCTTGATATGAGGATGGATACGGATATGGGATTGACGGCTGCAGACTTGGTCAACAGCAGCACTGAAGAAGAATTGAAAAGGATAATACAAAAGTATGGAGAGGAAAGATGGGCGTCCAGAATAGCGGAATTTATAGTAAGAGAAAGAGTAAAACATCCGATCTCAACTACTTTTGAACTAGTGGATATAATAAAAAGCGCAATACCTGCTTCAGCGAGGAGGAGAGGCCCTCATCCCGCAAAGCGGACTTTCCAGGCACTTAGGATAGCTGTGAACCATGAACTTGATGAAATTGAAGATGCCATACCGAAAATAGTTGAAGTTTTAAATCCAAAAGCTAGGTTATGCATAATTACATTTCATTCATTGGAGGACAGGATAGTCAAGGAATCATTCAAAAAACTTGAAAATCCATGTACTTGTCCACCGGAATTACCTGTATGTGTGTGCAACAAAAAACCGAAAGTAAGGATTATAACACACAAACCTATAACGCCTGGAAGAAAAGAGCTTGATAGCAATCCGAGGGCAAGAAGCGCAAAGCTTAGAGTAGTCGAAAGCTTATGAACTGTTCTAAATGGCAGTGGAGGTGAATAAACTTGGTAGTAGCCAAAAAAGACAGAAGTACATACGGACCTATAAGTTATGGCAGTGAAGCATATGATTATAAAAAATATGAAGAGCCAAGGAAGAAACATAAAAACCTTGCAAATCATAAAAATAAAACCAATCGAAAAAGACAGCTCAAGCTGATAAGCATGGTCGCTTTGATGCTGTGCACTGGCATGCTGATCGTGGGCAGATATGCTCTTATAGTGAATTTAAACAAGCAATATTTGGATTTAAAGAATACTCTTGCTGAAAATGAAAAGGCTAATGAGACTCTGAATATCAAGCTTATGAAATACTATGATATAAAAGAGATTGAAAAGAATGCAACAACAAAGCTTAATATGGTGCGTCCCGACAGCAGCAATATTGTTTATATAAACATTGACAATATCGATAAGAAGAAAAATGTTGCAAATGTGGATAAGTCTTCAAAGCCTGAGGTCGGTTTTATAGGCAAGATAGCAAAATTTTTTAATTAGTTTTTAAGGGGGCATATTTTTTGAGGGGGGTAAAGAACCCAAATATCAACCTTATAATAAGGAAAAGGTTAGTAATACTTTTTGGAATTATTTTTTTTATAATGCTTGCTCTTATAGGAAGATTAGGATGGATACAAATCGTACAAAGCCCATATCTTCAAAAGCTTGCGGTTGAACAATGGACCAATGACGTAAAAATCGATGCCAAAAGGGGCAAGATACTTGACAGGAACGGGGAAGAACTTGCCATAAGTGCGAGCTGCGAACGTGTGGACCTCTATATGCGCGATTTGCTTAATGCTGAAAAGGAAAACAAGGATATAAAAAAGGAAATGGCAGCAAAGCTTTCAGCGATATTGGGAGACAGTTCTGATACGATACTTAAGAAATTAAATGCTACGCTTTCAAATGGAAAACCGATGAACAGCGTTACAATAAAAAGAAGAATAGATAAAAGCCAAGCAGACAAAATCAGGGAATTAAAACTTCCTGGAATAGTAGTTTCCGAAGATTCCAAAAGATACTATCCCAACGGTAATTTCCTTGCAAATGTGCTTGGCTTTACAAATATAGATGGAGCAGGCCAAGAGGGCATTGAATTAAAATATGACAAGGAATTGAAAGGCACGCCGGGATGGGTGGTTATGGAAGCCGACAGGTACAGGCGCGAGATGCCGTACAATATTTCAGACTATAAGGATCCCGTAAACGGCAATGACATAATACTTTCAATAGATGAATCAATACAGCTTTATGTTGAAAAAGCAGTTGAAAATGCTTTGATTGAAAACAAGGCTAAATCAGCCACAGCCATAGTTATGGATCCAAAAACCGGAGAAATACTGGCAATGGCTACAAAGCCGGATTTTGACCCAAATGATCCTAAAAAAATGGACGGTTACAAGGACGTGCAGGAGATGATGAAATCCTGGAGCAACAGGGCCGTTACATTTACATATGAACCCGGTTCGGTTTTCAAAATAGTAACTGCGACTGCAGCTCTTGGAGAAAACCTTGTGAGCGATACAGACAGGTTTAACTGCCCGGGCTACAAGATAGTAGGAGGCAGAAGGATAAAGTGCTGGAAAACCGTAGGGCATGGATCACAGAGCTTTGCAGAGATACTTCAGAATTCATGCAATGTAGGATTCATGACGTTAGGAGAGAAAATAGGGAAGGATACTCTTTACAAATATATAGATGCATTTGGGTTCAGCAAGCCTACAGGTATAGATGTGACTTTTGAAGAGCCTGGATATAAGATGCCTATATCAAAGGTAGGGCCTGTTGAACTTGCAAATATTTCATTCGGCCAGGGCATAACCGTGACGCCGATCCAGATGGCATCAGCTTATGCTACGATTGCAAATGGCGGTAAGATGATGGAGCCCCATATTGTTAAGGAGATACAGAGTACGGATAAAGATGGAAATATAATCGAAAGCCGAAAAATACAGCCTAAGGTTATAAGGCAGGTAGTGGATGAAAATACTGCAAACAAGCTTAAAGGGTATCTTGAGGGTGTCATAACTGTCGGAGGAGGTCATCAGGCATATGTTGACGGATACAGGATCGCAGGCAAGACAGGCACGGCGCAGAAAGCCGAAGGAGGAAGATATGTATCCGGAAAGTATGTTACTACATTTGTAGGAATAGCACCGGTTGATGATCCGCAGTTTGTGGTATATGTTTCAGTTGATGAACCGGATCCTTCAAAATATTATGCAAGCATGGTCGTAGCACCTGTAGCAGGCCAAATATTTAAGGACATATTTATAAGCCGAAATGTGCCGCCCAACAACGATACTAAGTCCAGCATAGATATAGTGCTGCCGAATGTAATAGGAATGTCTGAAAAGGATGCTATAAATAGGCTTAAAGTGAGCGGATTTTCAGTAGAAGTTGATGGAACCGGAAGCGTAGTTGGGAATACCAATCCTATTCCAGGACTTTCAATAAAATCAGGATCTAAGGTAATACTTTACATGGGAAATGGCCAGAATTATAATAATAAAGTGATTGTGCCGAACCTTAAAGGCTTGAGCGAAAAAGAGGCAAAGGAATTGCTTGACTCCTTAGGCCTTAAGTTAAATGCATCGGGAAGCGGTTTCATTGTAAAGCAAAATCCTGATGTAGGCTCATCCGTTCAAAAGGGGAGTTCAATCGGTGTAGTTATGGAAGTCGTGGGAGATTGATGACAATGCTAAGATTTAGGCTGCAAGCTTAAGATGATGAGTCTTGCTTTACATTTTAATACTGCAATCTTTATAGACGTTCTTCTAAAATATGAAGAACGTCTATAAATAAGGGCTATAATCATAAATATATAAAACCAGAACTTCTTTTTGCTTGAAATAGTCTAATCTAAGATTGCAGTTGAATCATCGAATTAAATGTAATGTTCTTGCATAATTGAGGGTGATAAGATGAAATTATCGAAAGTCATAGAAGGCTTTGAAAGCATTTTGATAAAAGGAAACATTGATTCTGAAATCACAGGGATTGCGTATGATTCACGCAGTGTTGACGAGGGGTATGCATTTGTATGCATAAAGGGCTTTAAAACTGACGGGCATAATTATATAAATGATGCCGTATCCAAAGGCGCAAGGGTCGTGGTCGTGGAAAGCGATGTTGAAATTCCAAAAGGAATTACAGCGCTTAAAGTGCATGATACAAGAGAGGCACTGGCGCTTATGTCTGCCGCTTATTATGGTTTTCCTTCAAGGTCCATGAAACTGATCGGGGTTACAGGAACCAATGGTAAGACAACCACGACATACCTTATAAAATCGATACTTGAACAGAACGGGTACAAGGTTTCTCTCATCGGCACGATTTCAAACATAATAGACGGCAAGGCAATTGAAGCCAAAAGAACCACTCCTGAATCGAGCGACTTGCAGGAGATGTTTTCACAGATGAGAGATGTTTCAACTGATTATTGCGTTATGGAGGTATCTTCCCATTCATTGGCGCTTAAAAGGGTGGAAGGATGCTTCTTTAATGTCGGCATATTTACCAATTTGACTCGGGATCATTTGGATTTTCATAAGACTTTTGAGAATTACTTGAATGCAAAGATGAAATTATTCAAGCAGTCTGCCGTTGCAGCAGTCAATTTGGACGACAATTACTCAAATGAGGTGTTGAGCAGGATTACAACACCTGTGATAGGTTATTCTGAAGAAGATAAAGGAGATGTAAAGGCTTCGGATGTAGAGGTCAATTCAAAATATACCAGCTTTACGCTCCGCTACAAAGGTGAGAGCATAAAGATTAAACTGTCATTGCCGGGAAGGTTCAATGTATACAATGCACTTGCCGCTGCATCGGCCTGCATTGCTGAAGGCGTTCATTTGAATGTGATAAAGCAGGGGCTGGAAAATGTAAAAAGCGTTGCCGGAAGATCTGAAGTCATAGACAGCGGCAGAGGGTTTACCATAATAATAGATTATGCCCATACTCCCGACGGGCTGAAAAATATTTTAAAAACCATACGTGAATATGCTAAAGCAAAAGTGATAACGGTTTTCGGATGCGGCGGTGACAGGGATAAGACCAAAAGACCTGAAATGGGTGAGATAGCAGGCAAGCTTTCCGACTTTTGTTTTGTTACATCGGATAATCCAAGGACCGAGGACCCGGAAGCGATAATAAACGGTATATTGCCGGGAATAAAAAAGACTTCCGCACCTTACGAGGTAGTGACGGACAGAAAGGAAGCCATAAAAAGGTCCATAAACAAAGCAGAGCGTGGCGATGTGGTGCTTATCGCCGGGAAAGGCCATGAAACTTATCAGGTTTTAAATAACAGAACCATACATTTTGATGAAAGAGAAATAATCAACGAAATACTAAATGACAAACTCTAATTAGAGGAATCGACTTGTAGGAAGAAGGGGAGAAGATGAACACTATCATAGTGTCAATCTTGATTGCTTCATTGATTGGGATTATATTGGGACCGGTGATAATTCCGATCCTTAAAATACTTAAATTTGGTCAGAATGTCAGGGACGATGGCCCGAGATCCCATCTAAAAAAGACGGGTACTCCGACCATGGGAGGAATAGTAATAATATTATCGCTGATGATTACGACCTTGATTATCAATAAAGGCTTTAAGGGATTTTATGCAATTGCAATGATTACGACTCTGGGATACGGATTGATCGGGCTTTTAGATGACAGCATAAAGATAATAAAGGAGAGGTCGCTTGGGCTTAGAGCATATCAGAAAATCATAGGACAACTTATTTTTGCGGTTGCTCTTGCTTTATATGCGTACAATAATCCTTTGATAGGAAGCAGGCTGCTGATACCTTTTACTCGAAAATATATAGATCTTGGGATATGGTATGTACCACTGACTTCGATATTTGTGATAGTCGGCACCGTAAACAGCGTGAATCTGACCGATGGACTTGATGGTTTGTGCTCGACCGTCACCATGGTTGTTTCATTGTTTTTTGTATTTGTATGCTACGGGCTTAATCTTGATGATATGGCAGTGTTTGCGGCAGCAATAGCAGGGGCATGTTTGGGATTTTTAAGGTATAATTCATATCCAGCCAAAGTTTTTATGGGTGATACAGGATCCCTTGCACTAGGAGGTGCTGTTGCATCGCTTGCGGTTTTGAGCGGCCTGTCATTGTATCTGCCGATCGTCGGGCTTATATATGTACTTGAGGCCGTATCCGATATACTGCAGGTGGCATCATTCAAATTGACAGGCAAAAGGATATTCAAGATGGCGCCGTTGCATCACCATTTTGAACTTTCAGGATGGCATGAGACAAAAGTAGTTTCCGTTTTTGGAATTGTGACCGTACTTTTATGTTTGGTCGGACTTTTGGGATTGTCCTGAAATAGTATATTAGTTTGAATAATCGATACCTATATATTAATTGGAGGGTATTATATGGCAAAAAAACGCGGCTCATGTGATTTTATACTGCTGCTTATTGTACTGATGCTTTTATCGATAGGCCTTATAATGGTGTTCAGTGCGAGTTCTGTATCTGACCTTGCATATCAAAACGATGCATATTACACTTTTAAAAGGCAGCTGTCTTGGTCAGGTATAGGGCTTCTTGCAATGGTCTTTATGATGAATTTCGATTACCATAGGCTTAAAAAGTTTTCAAAACCTATACTGGTATTGTCGATAATATTGCTTGTTATTGTACTTTTTATGCCTGCAAAGCATAATGCAAACCGCTGGATAGGCCTTGGAAGCACATCTTTGGGATTTCAGCCTTCTGAAATCGCCAAGTTTTCAGTGATATTATATATGGCGGCAAGTATTTCAGATAAAAAGGATAAAATAAGATCTTTTGTTTATGGAGTGCTGCCATATGCATTGATAGGCGGGCTGATATTTGTTTTGATATTGATAGAGCCAAATTTGAGCGTGGCCGGAACCGTATTGATCGTTGTTTTCTTATTGCTGATAACTGCAGGATCTAAAAAAAGCCATCTTACATTGCTTGCTTTGCTTGGAATCGCTGCTGCAGCCGTATTTACGCTTTCAGAAGATTACAGATACAAAAGGCTCACGGCTTTTTTAGACCCTTGGAAAGATCCTTTAGGCGATGGATACCAGGCTATACAGTCTTTGCTTGCGCTTGGATCAGGAGGGCTTATGGGAGCAGGACTTGGGAAATCACGCCAGAAATTCTTTTATATACCTGAAGCTCAAAACGATTTTATTTTTTCAATAATAGGTGAGGAACTTGGTTTTTTTGGTACAACAGGCGTTATATTTCTATTTATATTGTTGACTTGGAGAGGCGTCAAAACAGCATTGAATGCACCTGATATGTTTGGAAGCCTGCTTGCGGCTGGAATAACTTCATTAATAGCTGTTCAGACGATAATAAATATAGCTGTAGCAACCTCCTCAATGCCTGTAACCGGTATACCGCTTCCCTTTATAAGCTATGGAGGCTCGTCTTTGACTTTTACATTGGCAGCTGTGGGGGTACTCTTAAACATATCAAGGTACAGCAAAGTTGACAGGGACTAAATAAGTAACACTCCCTTTAAAATAAGCATAATATAATATATGCCAGGAGACCATTTCTTTTATTTATGCAGCTTCCGGGGGTGTTATTGTTGAGTAAATATATCATACAAGGCGGCAGAGAAATAAATGGCGTTATAAGAATAGGAGGGGCTAAAAATTCAGTTTTACCCATATTCGCAGCTACTATACTGAGCGGCAGGAAAAGTATAATACATGATTGTCCCATACTAAAAGATGTTGAAATAATGATTGACATACTAAAGGTTTTAGGTTGTAGTGTAAAGCGTGAAGGTCACACAGTGATAATAGACACGTCCGGCTATATAGAATATGAAGTTCCCGATATCCTGGTAAGAAAGATGCGATCTTCGATTGTTTTGCTGGGAGCTCTTATATCGAGAGTTAAAAAAGCTAAAATCTGCTTCCCAGGAGGGTGCGATATTGGTCCAAGACCTATAGATTTGCATTTGAAAGGATTGGAACAGCTTGGCGTTAAGATAAATGAATCACATGGCACGATTTATTGCGAAGCTTCGGACTTAAAAGGGGCTGACATACATTTGGATTATCCAAGTGTTGGTGCGACTGAAAACATACTTTTAGCTTCAGTGTTTGCCAAAGGGACTACAACAATAAGGAATGCAGCTAAGGAGCCTGAAATTGGAGATTTGCAGAACTTTTTGAACATAATAGGTGCAAAGGTAAGTGGTGCGGGCACCAACAATATAAGAGTTGAGGGTGTTAAATCCTTAAATGATGGAGAACATACAATAATCCCTGACAGGATAGTGGCAGGAACGTATATGGCGGCTGCCGCTTCAACCGGCGGCAATCTTGAGCTTCAAAATATAAATGTAGAGCATATGCAGCCAATTATAGCCAAGCTAAAAGAGATGGGGTGCGATATATATTTCAAGGATGGTAGCATGCATATTACCTCACCTAAAAGGCTAAGGGCTGTTGATATCGTAAGGACGCTGCCATATCCGGGTTTCCCCACAGATATGCAAGCACCGATAGTGGCCCTTTTGAGCAAGGCAAAGGGAACTTCAATAATGATCGAGACTGTTTTTGAAAATAGATTCAAGCATGTGGAAGATCTCATTTGTATGGGAGCAAATATTAAAGTTGACGGAAGGATAGCCATTATAAGGGGCAGAAGCAGACTTACCGGGGCAAATGTCACTGCACGGGATTTAAGGGGCGGTGCGGCTTTGGTGTTAGCCGGTTTGAGTGCCGAAGGGACCACTGTTCTAGATGCAGTCGAACATATAGATAGAGGATATGAAGATATCCATTTGCATTTGCAGCAGCTTGGCGCCGATATAGTTCGGATATAATTGCGGCTTTTAGGCCGCACTAGGATATTTTTTTAAAAAATATGCATTATACGTGGACAACCTATGAATTGGGGTGATTTATATAACCTACGCTGATATACAGAAAAGGATAAGAAGAAGGAAAATAAGGTTTAGGATATTTATGTTTATTATAGTGTTATCCACTATTGGAATATATATGTTTACATACCCGATAATCAAGGTTAAAAACATTGAAGTCAGCGGAAACAATATTGTTCCTACAGATAAGATTATTGCGTTGTCAGAGATAAATAAAGGCGATAATATGCTTAAATTGAATATGAGAAGAATAAGGGAAAATATATATACAAATCCTTATGTTGAGGTATGTAAAGTAAAGCGTTCTGTGTTAGGATATGTATATATAACCATAAATGAAAGAATGAATGCAGGTATTGCTCCATACAACGGCAAATATATCACGTTTGATAAAAAAGGTGTTATCATAGAAATATTAGACAAGTCGAACAGCGTAAACTTGCCTTTGATAAGCGGTCTAAATATAAAAAGTGCAATGCCTGGGAAGCTGATGGAAGTATCGGATCAAAGGCAGTTGGAAGCCGTAAAAATTATTTTCGACGGCATAACAACCAGTGATTTATCTGATATAATAAGTGGAGTAGATATTACTAATTTGTTGTCAATCTTATTGAAGACAAATCATGGGTTTAACATAGAGATAGGTACCATAGACAATATAGATAAAAAGCTTATGATTTCAAAAGAAATCATTGAAAAAGATATCTTAAAAAGAGAACTAAAGGGCACACTTGATGTAAGTTTTGAAGGTAACCCTGTATTCAGGCTTCAATAATCAAAATTACAATTTTAGTATTTTAGCAAATATCTAAATTAAACATACATTCCCTTTCATTGAGGAGGAATATTGAATGAAATTGTCAAGAGCACAACTCTTTATTGCGCTGGTATGCGTGATATTGGGATTCATGCTGGCATACCAGTTTAAAAATGCTAAAAATATAACGACCATTGCCAACACAAGACAGATTGAGAACTTGCAGAAACAGCTTGAGGATGCCCAAAAGCAAAAGGAGGAGCTTGAGAAGAACATAGCAGAGTTGGATAAAAAAATACAGGGATATGAAGAAAATGCTGCTCAGGGCAGCAGCATTGCTGAAAGCCTAAAAAAGGAACTTGATAATGCAAGGATGTTTGCAGGCCTTACAAAGGTGGAAGGGCCGGGAGTCACCGTAACTTTAAGCCCTCAGAAATCGAATATAGAGAACAATGTAAATGTACCTGTAGACGCATATAGTCTGCAAATGGTTATAAATGAACTTAATGCCTGTGGCGCGGAGGCTATAATGATAAACAACCAGAGGCTTGTAAGTTCTACACAGATAAGAGATGTCGGCTCGGATATGTATTTTAATGTATCGATAAATGGAATCAAATTTTCTTCATTGGATAATTTTGATATAAAAGCAATCGGAGATCCGGATGCGTTAGAGAGCGGTCTTAAATTGGTCGACGGAGTTCAGCAAACGCTTGTTGACAGTGGATTAGGCGTCGATATTAAAAAGTCTGACAAAGTCACCATTTTAAAATCCCAGAAAGTAAGCGAATTTAACTTTGCAAGACCAGCGAAAGAAGGTGAGTAGATGATACCTATAATTGGTTTACTTGTTGGTCTGATATTAGGCATCATTCTTCCTGTTAATGTTCCACGTACTATGTCGCTATACCTATCCATTGCACTTTTGGCATGTTTGGATTCAGTGTTTGGAGGCATAAGGGCCAGCTTGGAAAACAAATTTGATACAGATATCTTTATATCAGGTTTCTTTGGAAATGCAATACTTGCCGCAGGCCTTACTTATTTAGGCGACAGATTGAATGTACCTATATACTATGCTGCAATCGTTGTGTTTGGAGGCAGGCTTTTTCAGAACTTTGCAGTTATGAGAAGAGAAATAATAGAAAATATAAGGAGAAAGAAAGGCATCAAGAATTCCAATGTTGTTAAATCCGGGGGAGAGGACGATGAAATTTAATGAATCGAAAATGCTTATACTTATAGTATGTGCAATACTCGGTTTTTTGCTGGCATCACAGATAAGTTTCATAAAACCCAATACCGGAGGAGTCTATACTTTCAAGAGCTATCAACAGGCAGTTGCTCAAATCAGAAAACTCAACAGTGAGATTGGAATATTGGACAGTCAGAAAAGGAAGCTTGAATCTGATTTGTCCAAGTTTAATATGAATAGCCAGTCCACATCTCAAATCATAAAACAGTTGGGCGATGAATTATATAAGCATGATTTTGAAGAAGGGCTTTTGGATGTAAAAGGTCCGGGAATCATCATCACTTTATCCGACAATCCTTATGCCGGAGAATATGATGATCCTGCTTTTCACATAGTTCACGATCTGGATTTGAGAGAACTTGTATGGATGCTTAAAAATGAAGGAGCAGAGGCCATTTCTGTAAATGGACAAAGAGTCATCCATAAGACTGAATTTTCATGTGATGGACCAACCATAATAATCAATGGCGAAGGGCTTACCCCTCCATATATAATAAAAGCCATAGGTGATCCCAATACGATATCATATGCATTGAGCCGTGAAGATGGCATACTAAGAGATTTTGAAAAAAGAGGACTTTTATCAATACCCGATGATTTAAAAAGATCGGATAATATAACTATAGTTCGCTATGGCAAAAGCACAGGCTATCAGTATATGCAGCCGGTTAAAGATTAAAATGAGCATTATTGGGGATACCGTCCTATATTAATAGGGCGGTAATCCATAAAATAATTAAAATATTAGTAAATAAAAAAGGATAATTATGTTTTATGTTGAATTATTAATACTTGTGAGGGAGGATTGTGTTAGGGGGGAGTTGATTTAAATAATGAATGAAGCAGCAGTTGGCATAGACATAGGTTCATCAAAAGTTTGTACTATAATAGGAGAATTGAATAAGAATAGCCAACTTCAAATCATGGGAGTCGGTACAGCCGAATGCAGGGGTTATAGAAAAGGGATAATAGTTGATATAGATAATACCTCCCGGGCAATAACGAACTCGGTGGAACAAGCAGAACGCATGTCAGGCATGGAAGTAAAGTCAGCCTATATAAGCATGCCCGGCGGATTGGCAAGCCTTGTGAAAAACAGAGGTGTTATTGCCATACCGAGAGATGAAAAAGAGATAACAAATGACGATGTTAAAAGAGTTCTTGCTAGTGCAGCCGCTGAGAACATACCTGTTGACATGGAGGTAATTGGAGTTATACCGCTCCAGTTTATAGTTGACGGTTATGAAAATATAAAAGACCCTGTTGGAATGATGGGTTTAAGGTTAGAAGTGGAAGCAAATATAATCACAGCTCCTTTGTCAGCTGTTCAGAACCTTGTTAAAAGTATTGAAAGATGCAACATAGATGTTTTGGGAATAGTAATCCAACCTATTGCAGATGCTGAAGCACTCCTTACAAAAGATGAAAAAGATTTGGGCATTGCACTGATTGATGTCGGAAGTGAGATAACTAACATTTCTGTGTTCACAAATGGACAGCTTAGTTTTACAAAGTTGATTCCTATTGGAGGAGCACATATAACCAATGACATATCGATTGGATTAAAGATTCCAGTATCTGAGGCCGAAAAACTGAAAAGGCAGTATGGATGTGCTTTGGTTTCAATGATCAAAACAGTTGAAGATATAAGTGTAAATATACAAGGCACCAATTCAGCAAAAATAGTCAGCAACAAAGTATTGACCGATATAATCGAAGCAAGGGTTCAGGAAATATATTATCTCGTGGGAAGAGAACTCGAACAGTCCGGTTTTAAAAAGCTGGCAACATGCGGCGCTGTGCTGTCAGGTGGTGGGCTTTCTTTCATAAATGGAGCTGCTGAAGCTGGTGCATCTCTTTTAGGCATGCCGGTCAGAATAGGATCGCCTAAATACATAGGAGTCGCAAGCCCGGTGTATTCAACAGCAACGGGCATGGTTAAACATATACTGTCGTCTAAAAGTGGAGTATCAAAAAATTATTCCGGAGATGAACAAGAAAGCGCAAGTGTTTCCAGAACCAGAAAGCAATCGCTTGGAAAAAGCAATAGTGTGATAGGCAGAATAAAAGAGTTCTTCGAGGAATTTTTCTAAGGTAAAGAAGAAAGTTATAAAGGAGGTAGTAATGTGCTGGATTTTGATGTTGATGCAGATCAATTCGCTTCAATAAAAGTAATTGGTGTAGGCGGCGGCGGAAATAATGCTGTAAACAGAATGATTAATTCAGGCCTTAAGGGAGTGGAGTTCATTTCAGTGAATACTGATAAGCAAGCTCTGCAGATGTCACAGGCCTCGATTAAAATACAAATTGGCGAGAAACTTACTAAAGGGTTGGGAGCAGGTGCCAATCCTGAAATCGGGAAAAAAGCTGCAGAAGAAAGCAAGGAACAGCTGTCGGAGGCTATGAAAGGCGCAGATATGGTGTTTATAACTGCAGGCATGGGCGGCGGTACGGGCACAGGCGCAGCACCGATAGTGGCTCAAGCTGCTAAGGAGTTGGGCATTCTGACAGTTGGAGTTGTTACAAAGCCTTTCATGTTTGAAGGCAGGAAAAGGATGATGCAAGCTGAAAAGGGCATTGAGGAACTCAGAAGCAAACTCGATACGCTTGTTACGATTCCAAATGAAAGATTACTTCAGGTCGTGGAAAAAAGAGCTTCTATTCTAGAAGCTTTCAAAGTTGCCGATGACGTTTTAAGACAGGGTGTACAGGGCATATCTGACCTTATAATAGTACCTGGTTTGGTAAACCTTGATTTTGCCGATGTAAAGACGATCATGGTGAATACAGGTCTTGCTCATATGGGTGTGGGCAAGGGTACTGGGGATAACAGAGCTGCTGAAGCAGCAAAGCAGGCAATACATAGTCCTCTTCTTGAGACGTCGATAACCGGTGCTACAGGGGTGCTTTTAAATATAACCGGAGGGCCGAACTTAGGTTTGTTTGAAGTGAATGAGGCTGCTGAACTTGTTTCACAGGCTGCCGATCCTGATGCCAACATCATATTTGGTGCTGTAATTGATGAGAAACTGCAAGATGAAATCAGAATCACAGTTATAGCCACTGGATTTGAAAAAGCTCCTCCTCAAAAGGACAATGCTAAAAAGGTGGACATACCATTGATGGATAAAAAAATTGATCCGTTTGGCGGATTGGATGATGGTTCTTTGGAAATACCGGCTTTTCTTAGGAGAAACAGGAAAAGCTGATTTATCAAATCAGATTACCGTACTGTAATTTGCAGTTGCGACCGCTTTACAGCGGTTTTGTCAAACAATATGATAATGATTCAAGCGAGCAATTAGAACTTTTAAAGAGGGCAGACTTCCGACTCAAAAAGGAAGTCTGCCCTCTGTTTTTGTCTATCAATTAGAGAGCACAGCAAGCATCGTGTTGAAATGAAAGAAAAGATGGCGGCCAAAGCATAAAAAACTGACTATATTATTTTTTTGAACAACCCATGCTTTGACAAAATATTGATACCAAATTATGTATAATAGTTCTAAAGAATATATGTGTTAAACAGGTGATAGGATGTATGTTGACATAGTCCTAATGGAGAATTTAATCATAGATTTTTTTATTTTAAAGGTGACGTCGAAACTTTCAAAGGTAAAGACCACGAGCCTTAAGCTATTAATAGGAGCGATACCCGGAGCAGCATACGCCGTCATTGTTTTTTTGCCGTCAATGCAGATGTTTTCCAATCCCTCAATGAAAATAGCGGTATCGGCACTGATGATAATAATAGCTTTTACACCGAACAAATTCATAGAATTTTTGAGGATAATCTCCATATTTTATTTTATCTCTTTTGCGTTCGGAGGTGCTATCTTTGCAGTGTACTACCTCAGTGGAAGAGGTACAATAGTCGGAAGCGTGTTTTTGATATATGGCATTTCGCTGCCCGTAATTGTCACAGGATTTGCAATAAGCTACCTATTGATGAATTGCTGCTGGAATTATGTACAGGACAGGTTGATCAAAAAAAGACTTATATATAATGTTTCAATTGAGGTGGGTGAAAAATCCATTGAAACAAATGCAATACTTGATACGGGTAACAACTTGAAAGAGCCTATATCAAATCTTCCTGTAATCGTGGTTGAATACGAGGTGATGAAAGATATACTTCCCAATAAGCTCGTTGATATACTAAACAGCAAGGAAACAGAGTTCAATTTTGAAAAACTATCCACCATATTTGACAGTTCGGATTGGAAGATCAGGATAAGGTTGATTCCATTCTCTTCTCTGGGAAAGCAAAATGGAATGATGATAGGAATAAAGCCTGATTCTGTGAGATTGACCACAACTAAGTATGTGAAGGAGGTAAAGGATGTAATTATAGGGCTTTATAATAATAAAATATCCAAAGATGGAGAGTATAGAGCTTTATTATATTATGAAATATTAAGTTAGGAGGGTGTTTTGTGAGACTTAATTTTTCAAGAATTAAGTTGTATGTCATTATAAAATTCATACATCTTTTAAGAAAGTTTAACCTCTTAAACTATGAAGATATTCATTATATGGGAGGAAATGATGCCCTGCCTCCTCCTTTGAACAAGGAAGAAGAGATGCATCTGGTTTCTCAATTAAAAGATGGCAATGGAAGTGTAAGAACAGTTCTTATTGAAAGAAATCTCAGGCTCGTCGTATATATTGCAAGGAAGTTTGAAAATACCGGAGTAGCTGTAGAAGACCTTATATCGATAGGTACGATAGGGCTCATCAAAGCGGTAAATACATTTGATCCGGATAAGAGGATAAAATTGGCTACATATGCTTCACGCTGCATAGAAAACGAAATATTGATGTACCTCAGACGAAACAGCAAAATACGCTCCGAGATATCATTTGATGAACCGTTAAATATAGATTGGGATGGAAACGAACTTTTGCTTTCCGATATTTTGGGTACGGACAATGATTTAATATACCATTATATCGAAGATGAAGTCGACAAGGAACTTTTAGGCATCGCTATGCGGAAGCTTTCAACAAGAGAAAAGAAGATCATGGAGCTTAGATTTGGAATGGCAGGCGGAGGGGAAAAGACTCAAAAAGAAGTGGCAGACCTTCTTGGAATATCTCAGTCATATATATCAAGGCTTGAAAAAAGGATTATAAAAAGATTGAAAAAAGAAATAAATAAAATGGTGTAACACTATTTTTAGTTAAAGCCGCAAGTCCTTTAAACTTGCGGCTTTAACAGTTATGCGCAACTTGTACAGGAATTATATACCATTTCAAACCATGAATAAAAAACAATCCCGAGGTAATAATTTAAGTATCAATACAGCTGAAAGGGATGAGAATCTTCATGATAATCAATAAAGTAGAGATATGTGGCGTAAACACTTCAAAACTTCCAGTACTGAAAAATGACGAAATGCGGGAGCTTCTCATCAAGATGCGAGATGGCGATAATGATGCCAGGGAAAAGTTTATAAAAGGCAACCTAAGGCTGGTTTTAAGCGTCATACAGCGTTTTAACAACAGGGGAGAATATGTTGACGACCTATTCCAAGTAGGATGCATAGGATTGATAAAAGCGATTGACAATTTTGACTTGAGCCAGGATGTGAGGTTTTCAACATATGCGGTCCCTATGATAATTGGCGAGATAAGAAGATATTTAAGGGACAACAATTCGATAAGGGTAAGCAGATCCTTAAGGGATATTGCATACAAAGCCCTTCAGGTGCGCGATAAACTCATCAGCAAGAACAACAAGGAGCCCAACATAAGCGAAATAGCCAAGGAATTGAAGATACCTAGGGAAGATATAGTATTTGCACTTGATGCTATACAGGATCCAATATCTCTGTTTGAACCAATTTATCATGATGGAGGAGATGCTATATTTGTGATGGACCAGATAAGCGATTCCAAAAATCAGGATGAAAACTGGCTTCAAGGAATTTCAATCAGGGAAGCACTCCGGAAGTTGAATGACAGGGAAAAGCTGATATTGACTTTAAGGTTCTTTGAAGGCCGGACTCAAATGGAGGTTGCCGAAGAAATCGGAATATCGCAGGCTCAGGTATCACGTCTTGAAAAGACCGCCCTAAAGCATATGCGCAAATATGTATAATGATATCTTTTAAAAGCTTTAAAATTCAAATCCACACTTTAGAATTTTAAAGCTTTTTTATATATGATGCTATTAAAAATATTAGATGACTATAAAATTGAGGGGAAAGGGATAAAGGAAACTCCTACAAACTCATTGTCCAAAGGCCTTCCTGGCATAATATCGCCTTATATTTAGCTTTTGGGATTAGGTTTAACAAAAAAAGCTGAAATCGTGTCAGTTACCAAACATGGTATTAAGTAGAACATTGCGTTATGAATCCACTCTTGTTTGATAACTGCTGGATTTTTCACTAGGATAGTTCGTTCTTCGATAATCACTAAGCTGTTTTTCCCCTTTCTTTATATTGTATCATGTTGTATCATGAAAATTTTATTGCCTAAGGTAGTATGACAGGTGCTGCCATTAGCTCTTACCTGTTGTTGGATCAGGTTCAAAAAGCTCGTCTACCGTTGTTACGAGTATGTTTGCAAGCTTAAAAGTTAATAGCAGAG
>ENA-UOOI01001874-UOOI01001874.1-fermentation-metagenome-genome-assembly--contig:-NODE-1874-length-19941-cov-4.404606_pt1 | contig 19941 bp, 16 predicted proteins | sample MGYA00245779_ERZ724027 | MGnify/ENA primary metagenome ERZ724027 (study PRJEB28704, sample SAMN03018318) | fermentation metagenome | biome: anthropogenic terrestrial biome; feature: soil; material...
TTTTTTTATCTATGTGGGTAGGCGGCGCCGCCGGGAGCGTCCCCCGGCTCTCGCGCCGATCGCAGCCCGGAATTTCCGGCCGGCTGAACGGCGCGGCCTGGGAGCGGCGACACGCCGCTACATTTTTCTGTACTTCTTTACTTTCCTGAGGCTTCTGCGCTTCCGGTTGTAGATGATCGCCAGAATGATATAGATGATGACGAACAGGATGATGATGGCGACGATGACCAGGAACCAGGGCGAAGTGAAGATGGATTTTGCGACATCCGTGGTATGCAGCAGCTCGCTGCGCTCGACCGACTCCCCCGCGACCAGATTGATGGTGGTCAGCGTCTGGTTGGCGTAGCTCACCGTCGCCGTGCCGACGATCTGCCCTTTTTTGACCGGGGCGTCGATGGAAGACGGAACGTTTTTGGTGATGATGATGCTGCCCGCGGACACGCCCTTGGGCAGGATGGCCGAATAGCTCTTTTCCGCCTTCAGCAGCAGGGAATCCTTGTTCCAGGCGTAGTTCAGTTTGATCTCTCCGACCGAATCGTCGGCGCTGATCACCTTTTTCAGTTCGAGGGAAGTCAGCGCCCACTTGTAGAGGTTTTTGCTGTCGACCATTTCGCCGCGCGTCGCAATCTCTTTGCCGGCGGAATCGACCGACGGGGCGCCCAGCGCGACGCAGAGGTAGCTGTAGCCGTCCGCGGCCGCGGTCGAAACCAGGCAGTAGCCGGATTCGTCCGTGTGCCCTGTTTTGATGCCTTTCGCGTAGATGTAATAATACTTGCCGTTGCCGTCGGGCGCATTTTTGTTGATCATATAGTTTGTCGTGAAGAGCGCCCTGTTTTTGCCGGCGTCCGGCCCGCCCACGGGGGTATACGCATAAGAGACCTGGGAGCAGATCTGCATGAAATAGGGCAGCGTCATGGCGTAGCGCGTGATCCTGCTCAGGTCGGCCGCCGTGGTGTAGTGGCCGGCGTCGTGCAAACCGTGCGGATTCGTGAAATGGGTGCCGGTGCAGCCCAGCGCCTTTGCTTTCTCGTTCATCATGTCCACGAATTTCTGCACGTCGCCGCCGCCCACATAGTCGGCCAGCGTCAGCGCCGCGTCGTTTCCGGACGGGACCATCATGCAGTTGAGGAGCTGGTAGGCCGTGAGCACGTCGTTGATCTGCAGGCCGGACATGGAGCTGCCCGTGCCGGAAAGCTCGTTGGAGAGCTTCTTCGTGAACGTGATCTTCGTCCCCTGCAGGTCCTTGATCCGCTCGCTGGCGACGATAAACGTCATGATCTTTGTGGTGGAAGCGGGCTCCCGCCTCTCGTTGGGGTTCTTCTGGTATACGACGGTGCCGGTGTCGAGGTTGGTGAGGACGATGGCCGCGGAAGAGGTGGGAAAATTTATGTTGAAGTCGGCGGCATGCGCGGCCGTCGGCATGAATACAACTGTAAGGGACGTCACCAGCGAGAGCAGAAGGGACAGCGTTTTTTTCATGGAAATTTTGCCTCCGATGTGATATGATAGGGACGACGGCGGGACGATCGGGCCTTATATTGATTCAGTATAGCAGCAAATGGGGAAAAGATAAAGCACGGTAACGAAATCTTAACCCGGCGGACTTGTCCGCTTCCTTTGGCCCGCCAGACTGAGCCTGCCCACAAGTTGCACACAACCGGCCGAGTGCGTTTCAGAGGTAAGGTGTCAGCGAAGTGTCAGGCTTATTGCTGAAAGCCATAGTTGTGGCCCGCCGTAGGCGTACAGGCGTTTTAGTGCCCGGGACAGTCTAAGGAGTGCTCCCGCGCGGCTTGATCGGCAGCCTAAGACTTGGCAATTTGGAGGAAACCGCGTTGATTTATGTAACGGGTGACACGCACGGCGAAATCTGCCGCTTTCATTCTCCGGAGATGCGAAAGGTGAAACGGGGCGATACCCTGATTGTCTGCGGCGATTTCGGCTTTATCTGGGACGGGGGGAAAAAGGAAGAAAAAATTCTGAAGAAGCTCGGCTCCCAGCGGTACAGTCTCCTTTTTCTGGACGGCACGCATGAGAATTTTGATCTCCTGTCCCGCTATCCCGTTGAGGACTGGTGCGGAGGGAAGGCCCAGCACATCTGCGGCGGCCTGTACCATCTGCTCCGCGGGCAGGTGTATGAGATAGAAGGAAAAAAGATCTTCACGTTCGGCGGGGGTGAAAGCCCGGAAAAGCAGCTCCGCATGGAGGCCAAGACCTGGTGGGACAGCGAGATGCCCACTCTTGACGAGATGCACGCCGGCGTCGAAAACCTGAAGGCGGCGGGCATGCAGGTGGACTATATTTTTTCGCACGAACCTCCCCCGCGCGTCGATCTCATCCTTGCCCCGGGCACGCATCGCGAGAATAAGAACCAGCTCGAGGCCTTTTTCGGGCAGATCGCGAAAAAAGTGCGGTACCGCCGGTGGTTTTTCGGTTCCACGCACGTGGACCGCAGGATCGCCTACAAGAACGTATCCGTTTTCAGCCTTGTGGTCCCGGTAGAGGACCTGCCCGCAAAAAGGCGTCATCTGCTAAAGCAGTGGATTAGAGATTAGTAAGTTAGAGTGTTAGACTCCGCGCCTGGCCTGCGGAGAACATGCCTTTTCCAATCCTCCAATATCTAATCCGCTAATCCTCTAGTTGCGAAAAGCTGCCTGACTTCGGCACGCAGCGACCGGTGCTCCGGCCGGGCGAGGGAAGGATCGCCGCGCAGGATCTCTTTCGCCGCCGCCTGCGCCTGCTGCAGGACGCCGAGATCCTCCGACATGCTGGCAATTTTGAGCACCGGCAGGCCGTGTTGCCGGTACCCGAAGAAATCGCCGGGCCCGCGCAGGCGCAAATCCTCGTCGGCGATGCGGAATCCGTCGTTCGTGCGGCACATCACGGAAAGGCGGGCGAGGGCCTCGTCTTTCCGCGCGTTGGAGATCAGGATACAGTAGGACTGGTAGCGGCTGCGGCCGACGCGCCCGCGCAGCTGGTGCAGTTGGGAGAGGCCGTACCGCTCCGCGTTTTCCACCAGCATGACGGTCGCGTTCGGCACGTCGATGCCGACTTCGACGACCGTGGTGGAGACGAGCACGTCGATCTCCCCCGCCTCAAAACTGCGCATCACGCCGTTTTTCTCCCGCGGCTTCATTTTCCCGTGCAGCACGGCGATCCGGCGGTCCGGCAGCCATTTCCGCTTCAGCTCCCGCGCGTAGCGGTTCACGCTCGCCATGTCGTCCGGGCCTTCGTCGATCATGGGGCAGATGATGAAGCACTGGTGCCCTTCTTCGATCTGCTTTTCCAGGAATGCGAAGACCCGCGCCCTTTTGTCGGAGCCGACGGCGTAGGTCTTGACCTTCCGTCGGCCGGGCGGCAGCTCGTCGAGCACCGAGAGGTCGAGGTCGCCGTAGATCATCAGGGCCAGCGTGCGGGGGATCGGCGTCGCGCTCATCACGAGCAGGTGGGGATGATCGCCTTTCGCCGCGAGAGAGGCCCTCTGCGCCACGCCGAAGCGGTGCTGCTCGTCGGTGACAACCAGGCCCAGGCGGTGGAAGCGCACCCCTTTGGAGAGCAGGGCGTGCGTCCCGACGACGAGGCCCGTCTCCCCGGATTCCAGGCGGGCCAAAAGCTCGCGTTTCCGCGCGGCGTTGACGGAGCCGGTCAGCAGCGCCACGCCGATGCCGGCCGGTTTCAGGATGTCAGATAAGAATTCGTAGTGCTGCCGGGCGAGGATCTCGGTGGGGGCCATCAGCGCCGCCTGCATGCCGTCCTTCACGGCGCAGTAGCACAGCGCCGCCGCGACCGCCGTTTTCCCGGAGCCCACGTCGCCCTGAATCAGGCGCCGCATGACGCGCCCGCCCGCCATATCACCGACCGCATCCCGCACGGCGCGCCGCTGCGCGCCGGTGGGGGAGAAAGGCAGAAGGGAGAAGAATTCCTCCGACCGGTCGTGCACAAGGCGCAGCGTGCTCTGCGGGGCGCGGCCGCTCTTCATCAGGAAAAGCCCGAGCTGCAGCAGCAGGAGCTCTTCAAAGATCAGCCGACGGCGGGCGGTCTGCATCGCCTCCAGGGAAGACGGGGCGTGGATGTTCTGCAAGGCAAAGCGGAGCGTGCAGAGGGAATACCGCTTCTGCAGCGGGGCGGGGATCGGGTCGCGCAGCGTTTCCGGCAGAAGGTCCAGCGCCTGCCGGACCGCGCTGCCGATGCTTCTGCTGCTGAGGCCCTTGGTCTGCGGGTAGACGGGCAGGATGGCGGGGGAGGAATCCACGGGGAAAAATTCCGGAGCGACCATTTCCCGCCTGAGAAAATTGGCGTTCACCCTGCCGTAGAACAGATAGGTTTTCCCCTCCTGAAGCATCTGGGGGACGTAGGGGTTGTTGAAGAAGGTGAGGCCGAAGGAGGTCTCGCCGTCGTCCGCTTTCCCCTTGTAGAGGGTCATGCCGCCGCGGATGCGGGTCCCGGACGGGCTTTCGACGACGGCGGCGCGCACCGCGCAGGGCCCGTCCAGCGGGGCCTCCCGGATCTTCAGGGGACGGCTGAGGTCCACGTAGGCCCGCGGGTACAGGCGAAGCAGGGCGCCGACAGAAGACGCGCCCAGCTTTTGGAAGAGCTGCGCGCGCTTTTCACCGACGCCTTTCAGAGATTGGATCCGGATGCGATACAGACTGGCCATTGTCGCCCCCGACGGCCGCAGAAACGGTCATTCCACCGAAATCAGGAAGTAATACACCGGCTGCCCGCCGTTTACAAGCGTTACCTCGATTTCGCTGTTGATTTTGGCTTTGATCTGGTTGCAGGCTTCGCCGGCCGCTGCCTCTGAAACGCCCTCGCCGTAGATCAGCGTGATGAACGCCGTGCTCCTTGTCACCATGGAGCGCGTCAGCTTCGTGCAGACTCGCACCAGGTCGCGGCTGTGCTCGATGATCTCCAGCTTTCCGTTCACAAGGCCGAGCGTGTCGTCCTTCCGGATCCTGCGCCCGCCGAATTCCGAGTCGCGGGCGGCGTAGGTGACGGTGCCCGTCGCGACGCCGGAGGCGGCTTCCATCATCCCCACGGTGTTGGCTTCCGTCGAGAGGTCCGGGTTGTAGGCCAGCAGCGCCGACAGGCCCTGCGGCACCGTTCGAGTCGGCAGCACGATCACCTTCCGGTCCGTGACGATCGGGACCGTCTGCTCCGCCGCGAGGATGACATTCTTGTTGTTCGGAAGGATCATGACCGTTTTGGCGGGGGTGGCCCGCACGGCGGCGGCGAGTTCCTCGGTGCTGGGGTTCATGGTCTGGCCGCCGCTCACGACCTGCCCGCATCCGAGGTCGGTAAAAAGAGTTTTCAGCCCGTCCCCGGCCGCGACCGCCGTAAAGCCCACTTCCCCGACGGGTTCGGCCGCTTCCGGCGCCTTGCTTTTCCCTTTGACCGCCCGCTCTTCCTCCTCCGCTTTCCGGTGCTGCTCCTTCATGTTGTCGATCTTGACGGTCAGAAGCTGACCGTAGGCGAGGCCGGCCTCCAGCGCGTTGCCCGGGTTCTCCGTGTGCACATGCACCTTGATGATCTCGTCGTCGTCCACGACCAGCACGCAGTCGCCCATCGTCTCGAGGAACGCGCGGAGCTCCGCCGGGTCTTTTTTGCACGCCGGGTCGCGGCCCACGATGAATTCCGTACAGTAGGTGTAGTGGATCTCCTGATCGAATTCGGCGGCGGCGTTGCGGAAGAATTCGTCCGATGAGATCTCGCCTCCGGCGCTTTCCCTTTCCTCCGGTTCGATGGTGATGCCGTCCCGGAACACGCTCAGCATCCCGTCGAAGATGTAGCAGAGTCCCTGCCCGCCGGCATCCACGACGCCGGCCCGCTTCAGAACGGGGAGGAGGTCCGGCGTCTGTTCCAACGCCTCGGCCGCTCCCCGGCAGACGGCTTCCCACACCGCCACGGGGTCGTCGCTGTCCTTTGCGGCCTCCTGCCCTTTTTCGCAGGCGACGCGCGCGACGGTCAGGATCGTGCCCTCCGTCGGCTTCATGACCGTCTTGTAGGCCGCCTCCACGCCGATGCCCAGCGCGGCCACAAGGTCTTCGCCGTCGGCGGTTTCCTTGCCCTCGAAACCTTTGGCGAAGCCGCGGAACAGGATGGAGAGGATCACCCCCGAGTTTCCCCTTGCCCCGCGCAGCAGCGCGCCCGCGGCGGTATGGGCGATCTCAGAGACGGAGGCGCTCTCGCACTTTTCGAGGGCGCGGACTGCGGAAGAGATCGTCATCGACATATTGGTGCCCGTGTCGCCGTCCGGCACGGGAAAAATATTCAGCTCGTCGACCGAGGTTTTATGTTTTAAAATGTTGTTGGCTCCGGAAATGAAAGCCTGTTTCAGGTTGGTTCCATTTATCACTTTTCAGCACTCCCTCAAGTTCAAAGCGGCGGCGCCCGCACCGCAAAAACACAAATTAACGGGACTATTATATCATAACCGTGCGCTCGATTCAATCGGAATTAATTTCGCGGCGTGCCACCGCGTCAGGTTCGCCGTCCCAAGGCATTGCATGCCCGGGCAAGGTCCGGGCAGTAAAAAAAATCCCCACAGCGAATGTGGGGAAATTCCATTCTGCGGCCTACCGGGGTTCCACGATGAGTTTGATGGCTGTGCGCTCTTCCCCGTCGATCGCGACGCTTGCAAACGCAGGGGTGCAGATGGCGTCGATTCCGGACGGTGCGAGGTAGCCTCTCGCAATCGCAATGGCCTTGACGGCCTGATTGGTCGCGCCGGCTCCGATTGCCTGAAGCTCTACTGCACCGGATTCCCTGATGACTCCTGCGACTGCGCCGGCGACGGAATTGGGCGCTGATTTTGACGATACTTTAAGTATTTCCATAATCCATCCCCCAACTTGTTTTGGAATGTCACCGATTTTTTCTGCAGCAAGAACATTTAATATAATAAATCCAAAAAAAGAATTTTTCAAGAGCATTTTGAAAAAAACTATCACAAAATGTGGATAGGTTTTGTGTGATTTATCATAAAATTTTTGCTGAAATTGTTAAAATTTATGCTAATAAATTTTTGAAAAGAATTTTTAAGGGACATTATGTTAAGAATAATCGACATACATAAGTAATTTTTATGCAATTTAGTAGAACCGGTTATCGGATCTCCAGTCGCTCCACAGAGAGTGTTTTTCCGCTTTTTTCGTCGATGGAAAAGACGGCGCCGCAGATCTTGCAGTCCCCGTCCGCAAGGTCGAACCGGACGGGCATTTTCGTGCGCATTTTCTGGATGACGAGCTCCGGTTTCACCCCCAGCACGGAGTTGACCGGCCCCGTCATGCCGAGGTCGGAGATATAGCCGGTGCCGTTCGGCAGCACGCATTCGTCGGCCGTCTGCACGTGCGTGTGCGTGCCGAAAACGGCGGAGACCCGGCCGTCCAGGTACCAGGCGAACGAGCGTTTTTCCCCCGTGGCCTCGGCGTGGAAATCGACCAGCGTCACCGGCGGAAGATGTTCCTCTGCCAGGATGCGGTCCGCAGCGTCGAAGGGGGATTCCATACTCTCCATATACACGACCCCCATCAGGTTGACGACGCCGATCCGGATGCGGCCCTTGTCGACGATGCAGACGCCGCGTCCGGGCGCGAGCGGGGGAAAATTCGCCGGGCGCAGCAGCGATTCGCACGAGTCGTACAGCCCGTAGCTCTCGCGGCGGCGGAAGCTGTGGTTGCCGGAGGTGACCACATCCACGCCGCTGTCGAGAAGATACTGGACGGAAGCGGGGGTCAGGCCGTTCCCGTCGGCGGAGTTTTCGCCGTTCACGATCACAAGGTCGATCCCCTTCAGTTTTTTGACGGTGGAGAGATGCTGCCGCAGAAAACGGCATCCGATGCTCCCCACCACGTCTCCGATAGCCAGAACGTTCATTGTATGGACTTCCTTTCCGTGCGGGTAACCCGCTGTCAAGCCCCGCCGTTCAGCGCGGCGGAAAAAATAAGCCTCCCTTGGCGGGAGGGTTAAGGGACGCTCCCGCAGACGCAATTCCTCTGCGGGAGCGATTCCTTGTGATTTCTTATGCCTTGCCCCTGGAGACGCTTTCGACCGGCTGTGTATAATATAAAATGCCGCCGGGAGTTTCCCCGTACTCTCCCGCCGCCCGGCGGGGCCTGACCGCGCGGGCATCGCGCCTACTTCGCGTATTCGATCGCGCGGCTTTCCCTGATAATGTTTACCTTGATCTGCCCGGGATATTCCAGATCGCTTTCGATTTTTTTGCAGATGTTCCGCGCCAGAAGGACCATGTCGTCGTCGCTGATCACTTCGGGCTTTACCATGATGCGGATTTCGCGGCCGGCCTGGATCGCATAGCTGTGTTCGACGCCTTCAAAGGAGGAAGCGACCGCTTCGAGCTTTTCCAGGCGTTTGACATAGTTCTCCACGTTTTCGCGCCGCGCCCCCGGCCTTGCCGCGCTGACGGCATCCGCCGCCTGCACCAGGCACGCGGTCACGGTCTTGGCCTCCACGTCCCCGTGGTGCGCCTGGATCGCGTGCACCACGGCTTCGCTCTCCTTGTATTTCCTGGCGACCTCGACGCCGATGTCCACGTGGGAGCCCTCGACCTCATGGTCGAGCGCCTTGCCGATGTCGTGCAGCAGCCCCGCCCTGCGGGCGAGCGTCGGGTCCACGCCGAGCTCCGAAGCCATCATGCCGGCGAGGTACGAAACCTCCAGCGAATGGTTGAGCACGTTCTGCCCGTAGCTGGTCCGGTAACGCAGGCGCCCCAGCAGCTTCACGAGCTCGGGGTGGATGCCGTTGACGCCCGCTTCCAGAACGGCGCGTTCGCCCTCCTGCTTGATGGTGGCGTCCACTTCGCGGCGGGCTTTTTCAATGGTCTCTTCGATGCGCGCCGGATGGATGCGCCCGTCGGCGATCAGGTGTTCCAGCGCGATGCGCGCGACCTCGCGGCGCACCGGCTCGAAGCATGAAAGGGTGATCGCCTCCGGGGTGTCTCGATGGCGCGGATGTTGCGTCCCTCGCGGCCGATGATGCGGCCCTTCATCTCGTCGTTCGGCAGCGGCACGACGGAGATCGTGGCTTCCGCCACATGGTCCGCGGCGCACCGCTGAATAGCCGTCGAGATGATCTCCCTGGCGGTCTGGTCGGCTTCCTCACGCGTCTGCTGCTCGAATTCCATCAGCTTGACGGCTTTTTCGTGCGTGAGTTCGTTTTCCAGGTTGTTCAGCAGGTAATCCTTCGCCTGGTCGGCGGTGAAGCCGGAGATGCGCTCCAGCATGTCGCGCTGGCTCTTTTTCAGCGCCTCCGCCTCCCCCAGGCGGTCTTCGGCCTGCTTGTTCTTATTGTTCAGGATCTCTTCCTTGGTTTCCAGGCCATCCATTTTCTTATCGAGAGTTTCTTCCTTCTGCTGGATGCGGCGCTCCTGGCGCTGTACTTCTTTCCGGCGCTCGTTCAGCTCACGTTCCGACTCGGTCCGCTGCCGGTGGATTTCGTCTTTGCCCTCAAGCACAGCCTCTTTTTTCTTCGCTTCGGCCGTCTTGATGGCGTCGCTGACGATCCGCTTCGCTTCCTGCTCTGCAGATCCGATTGTATATTCAGCGGTTTTTTTGCGGTGGTTCATGCCCGCAAAGAAACAGAGAAGACCCGCAACAACTGCGCATACGACCGCGATGAGTATGCAGCCCAATAAAGTTACGTCCAAATGTCGGCACCCTCCTTTTCTTTTTGCTTATTTCAATGATGTTTTTAGAAAATGATGAGACGCACTCTTGCAACAACACAATCCGTGCATCATGAAAATAATTGTATAACTTTCCACATGGCTCTGTCAAGGCAATTGCTTTCGGAATGGGAAAAGATGTCTGCGAAAAATCCAAAACGACCGGAATCGTGCAAAAGGGAACATCCCGGGGGCTCTGTTACGCGGCGGATCGCCGCGCGCGTTTCGGAGCAGGCTTGACAGCGGCCGCGGGCGGTGGTATAGTAGACGGGACAGTTGAATGATCCAAAACGTCGACGAGGAAGCCGCATGGACGGCCGCAGCAGAGAGCGTGCGCGATACGCTGAAAGCGCGCGCGGCGGCATCCGGGCAGGGCTACCGCCTCCGAGCGCGCACCGAGGAAGCAATTCGAAAGGTGCGCCGGTCCGGCGCCGTTACAGCCGCAATGAGGGCACGGAATGTTCCGTCGCCGAATTTGGGTGGAACCGTAAGCTTTTGAGCCTTACCCCAAGCAGGGGTAGGGCTTTTTTATTTTCAGAAGGAGTGGAAACGATGATCAAGGTCAGACTGAAAGAAGAGGTACGGGAGTTCGAGAGCGGCACGACCGTGGCCGAAATCGCGAAGTCCATCGGCGCGGGCCTGTATAAAGCGGCATGCGCCGGCAAGCTGGACGGAAAGGTCGTCGATCTGCGCATGCCCGTGACAAGGGACTGCGAGTTAAAGATCCTCACGTTCGACGACGAGGAGGGGAAAAAAGCCTATTGGCACACGACCTCCCATATCATGGCGCAGGCGGTGAAACACCTGTTCCCGGACGCGGGCTTCGCCATCGGCCCGGCCATTGAAAACGGCTTCTACTACGACTTCGACCTGCCGCGCGCGTTGACGCCGGAGGACATGCGGGCGATCGAGGCGGAGATGAAGAAGATCATCAAAGCGGACCTTCCCCTCGAGCGTTTCGAGCTGGACCCGCCCGACGCGCTCGCCCTGATGGAGAAGGAGCACCAGAAATACAAGGTGGAACTGATTAAAGAGCACGCGGGGAAGGGGGAGAAGATCAGTTTTTACCGCCAGGGGGACTATATCGACCTCTGTGCCGGCCCGCACCTGATGACGACCGGGCAGGTCAAGGCGGTCAAACTGACGAACTGCACGGGCGCCTACTGGCGTGCGAACGCGAAGAACAAGATGCTGCAGCGCGTCTACGGCATCTCGTTCCCCAAGGCTTCGGAGCTCGAGGCCTACCTGAACATGCTCGAGGAGGCGAAGCGCCGCGACCACCGCAAGCTGGGCCGCGATCTCGACCTGTTCGACATCTACGACGAGGGCCCCGGCTTCCCGTTCTTCCTGCCAAACGGCATGGTCCTGCGCAACGAGCTCGAGAATTTCTGGCGCAAAGAGCACGTCAAATGGGGCTATCAGGAGATCCGCACCCCCATGATCCTGAGCGCCGAGCTGTGGCACCGCTCCGGCCACTGGGACCACTACAAAGACAATATGTATACGACGAAAATCGACGGCCAGGACTACTGCATCAAACCGATGAACTGCCCCGGCGGCATGCTGGTCTACAAAAGGAAGCTGCATTCCTACCGGGACCTCCCGGAGCGTTACTGCGAGCTGGGCCTCGTGCACCGGCATGAGCTCTCCGGCGCGCTGCACGGCCTGATGCGCGTGCGCTGCTTCACGCAGGACGACGCCCACATCTTCATGACGCCCGACCAGGTCGAGGGCGAGATCCTCGGCGTCATGGACATGATCGACAGCTTCTATAAGATTTTCGGTTTCGAGTACAAGCTGGAGCTTTCCACCCGACCGGAGAATTCGATGGGCACCGACGAGCAGTGGGAGGCGGCGACGAACGCCCTGATCCACGCCCTGAAGAAAAACGGCAGGCCGTACGAGGTCAACGAGGGCGACGGCGCATTCTACGGGCCGAAGATCGACTTCCACCTGCGCGATTCGCTGGGGCGCACCTGGCAGTGCGGGACCATCCAGCTCGATTTCCAGATGCCGGAGCGGTTCGAGCTGACCTATACGGGCGAGGACGGCGAAAAGCACCGCCCGGTCATGCTGCACCGCGTGATCTTCGGCAGCATCGAGCGTTTCATCGCCATCCTGACCGAGCACTACGCCGGCGCGTTCCCGATCTGGCTCGCGCCCGTGCAGGCGAAGGTCCTGCCGATCTCCGAAGCGGCGATGGCGTACGCGAAAAAGGTCGCGGACAAGCTGGCGGCCGCCGGCATCCGGGTGGAGGTCGATTCCCGCAACGAGAAGATCGGCTACAAGATCCGCGAGGCGCAGATGATGAAGATCCCGTACATGCTGGTCGTGGGCGAGAAGGAAGCCGCAGACGGCACGGTTTCCGTCCGCAGCCGCAAGGGCGGGGACCTCGGCTCCAAGACGCTCGAGGAGTTCCTCCAGAAAGCCCTCGAAGAGATCAAAAACAAGACGGCGGATTGAGGCGCGGTGCCCGCGCAGTCAAGTCGCGCCGTTCAGCACGGATAGGATTTTAAGCCCCAATCGGCGCGAGAGTCAAAGGCATCTCCCGCGCCTTTTCTTGTCGGGAGTTGTCTTAAATTCTCGCGCCAAATGCGGCTTGCGATTTTTACTCAGCTAACCGGCGCGGCTTGGGAGCGGCGACACGCCGCCAGCGCCGCTTCATAGGCGGCTTTCGTCCTTCTGTCGAAGCAGACCATCGTGACCTCGCGCACGACCTTCGAGCTTTTGAGGAACCCGGCGATCTCGCGCACGGCGATGGCGGCGGCGCGAGCAAGCGGGAAACGGTACACCCCCGTGCTGATAGAGGGGAACGCGACGGTGCGGCAGTCGTTTTCCTCCGCGAGCCGCAGGCAATTCCGGTAGCAGGAAGCCAGAAGCCCGTCTTCGCCGGAGCTTCCTCCCCGCCAGACGGGCCCCGGCGTATGGATGACGCGCTTCGCGGGCAGGTCGTACCCCGCCGTGATCTTCGCTTCGCCGGTTTTACAGCCGTGCAGCGTCCTGCATTCCGCCAGCAGCCCGGGCCCCGCGGCGCGGTGGATGGCGCCGTCCACCCCTCCTCCGCCGAGCAGCGACGTGTTCGCGGCGTTCACGATCGCGTCCGCGCGGAATTTCGTGATGTCTCCTTCCGTGATATGAAAGCCCATCGTTCAACCTCCCGATTCTTCTTTCAGCAGATATGTCTCCGTTATCATACCGCCTTCCGGCCGGCAAAACAAGCCCCGGGGGTCTGCGCGCGGGTTTTTTATCGGTTTGAAAATATTACGATCAGCAGCATTTTGAAGGCATCGGGCGCAAAAAGCGCGTGCGGTTTCTTCGCCGGCATGAGCAGGGACTCGCCCGCTTTGACCTCGTGCTCTTCGCCGTCCACGGTCAGGAGCCCCGTTCCCTCCAGAACGATCGCCATCGCGTCGCCGTCCGAATCGTGCGTGCCGATCTCTTCGCCCTTGTCGAAGGCGAAAAGCGTCACGCTGACGGCGTCGTTCTGGGCGAGCGTTTTGCTGACGACCTGGCCGGGCAGGACGCTTACCTGATCCGCAAGGTTCAGGACCGTCTCCGGCTCCATGTTTTTGATGTATTTTTCAGCCATCGTATTTCCTCCTTTCATTCTTCCACGATCCGGCCGTCGGGGGAGATCACCGCGACCTGCCAGGGGATCGTCTTCCCGCCGGCGGTCAGGGCCTCCTTCACGGCGCGCTCGAGCCCGCCGCAGCAGGGGACCTGCATCCGCACGACCTTCACGCTTTTGACGGAGTTGTTCCGGATGATCTGGGTCAGCTTTTCCGCATAGTCGACCGCGTCGAGCTTCGGGCAGCCGATCAGGGTGACGCGATTGCGCATGAATTCCCGGTGGAACGAGGCGTAGGCGTATGCCGTGCAGTCCGCCGCGATAAGGAGGTTCGCGTTTTCAAAATAGGGCGCGTTGACGGGCACCAGTTTGATCTGCACCGGCCATTGCATCAGCTCGCTCCCGGACGGCCCGCTTCCCGGAGCTTCGGCGGCCTGCGGTTTCGGGCGGTTCAGCGTCCTCGTCATGCTTCCGGGGCACCCCGAAAACGCGCGCGGCGGCGTTTTCCGCATGGAGGAGGGCGCGCCCGCCTCCCGCTCCACAATGGAGATGGCCCCGGCCGGGCAGGCGGGCAGACAGTTCCCGAGGCCGTCGCAGAAGTCGTCGCGCACGAGCTTCGCCCTGCCGTTTACCATGGCGATCGCGCCCTCCTGGCAGGCGGCGGCGCACAGCCCGCATCCGGTGCATTTTTCTTCGTCGATCTGGACGATATTACGGATCATAAAAATTCCTCCCGTGCGGCGACACGCCGCCGTTTCAGTTTGCAGATGGAAAATGGAAAGCGTACCCGATGCGAAGAGCAGGCGCCTTTTCAACAGAAACCGAAGTCGTAACCGCCGTAGGCTCAAAAGGCATTTTAACGTCCGGGAGCTGCCCAAAACGCTCCCACCAAACAAAACTACTTTTTTCGCGATGCTGAACGGTGGGGCTTGGCTGCGGCGACACGCCGCCGCCTTGTCTTTCCGCTGCCATTGTACGATACTGAAGGCGGAACGTCTGTTGCATTTACAACATAAAGGAGAAAAAATGAAAAAAGATCTGCCGCTTTCGGTCCCGATCCCGCTGTTCCGGGGGATTCACCCGGACGAGTTCCCGCGGATGCTCCGGTGCCTGCATGCGAGGACGACCGGCTGCCGGAAGGGGGAGATCGTCCTGCTGGAAGGGCAGCCGGTCACGGAGGTCGGCGTCGTGCTGTCGGGGCGGGTGCAGGTCGTGAAAGAGGATTTTGCCGGCACCCGCAATATTTTAGCGGAGTTCGGCCCCGGCAGCCTGTTTGCGGAGTCCTACGCCTGCGCGCGCTCCGACCGGCTGCCCGTGACGGTGGTCAGCATCGCGGACGGCGAGATCCTGTGGCTGGACTACGCGAAAATCGTGGCGGCCCGTCCGACGGAATGCGGGTTCCATACGCGGCTCATCGAAAACATGCTCTCCATTCTGGCTTCCCGGAACATCCTGCTCAGCCGGAAGATCGAGCATATCTCCAGGCGGACGACCCGCGAAAAGCTGATGGCCTATCTTTCCGATCAGGCGGCGACGCAAGGTTCCGGCGAATTCGATATTCCGTTCAACCGCCAGGAGCTGGCCGATTATCTCTGCGTCGACCGCAGCGCCCTGTCGTACGAGCTCGGCAGGATGCAGAAAGAGGGATTGATCCGGTTCCGGCTCAACCACTTCCGCCTTCTGGCTCCCTGACGGGCGGCTTTTGGCGAAAAACCGCTTGACTTGCGGGGGCGGGCAGGTTATAATAAATACAATATTCGAGAACACGAAGACGAAGAGAGTAGATCTTTCTCCTCAGCCGGAAAGAGAGACCTCCCCGGGAAACCGGGCTGAAAAGGGGTCGGCAGGGGCGGGGTTGAACATGGCTTCCGAGTGGCGTACCGAGACGCTTGGGCGTTTAGGCTGCGACGGGCTTTTCCCGTTACAGAAAAAGAGTATAGCGCATTTGCGCCGTACTTGTCGAGGCCCTGTTCCGCGAGGACGGGGCAAATGGAAGTGGTAACACGGGTTTTCCCGTCTTCTTTTTTGAAGACGGGATTTTTTTTATTGCCCTTTGCAGAATTCGGCAGCGGCGGAGAGGAGAAGCACGATGAAGATCAGCGAGATTCTGGGGCGGGGGAAGATCTCGGTATCCTGCGAGGTGTTCCCTCCGAAAAAGGATTCGGATATGGAGTCGGTGCAGCGCGCCGTAGCGGAGATCGTCGGCATGAAGCCCGCCTTCCTCAGCGTGACCTACGGCGCCGGGGGAGGCACCTCGCGGCACACCATCCGCATCGCCTCCGACGTGCAGCACATGGGCGTCCCCGCGCTGGCCCATCTGACCTGCGTTTCGTCCACAAAGCAGGAGATCGAGTCCCGCCTGCGGGAGCTGCGCGACAGCGGCATCGAAAATATCCTGGCCCTGCGCGGCGACATCCCGCCCGGGCAGGAATTTCCCGCCCCGCAGCAGTACCACTACGCCTACGAACTGGTCCGGCAGATCAGGGCTTTCGGGGGGTTCTGCATCGGCGCGGCCTGCTACCCGGACGGGCACGTCGAGTGCGAGCACAAGGAGGACGACATCGACTACCTGCGTCAGAAGGTGGAATGCGGGTGCGATTTTCTGACCACGCAGATGTTTTTCGACAACGACGTGTTCTACAATTTCATGTACCGCGTCCTTGCGAAAGGGATCCACGTGCCGGTCGTCGCGGGCATCATGCCGGTCACGAGCAGCCGGATGATCAAACGCGCCTGCGCGCTTTCCGGCATGATGCTGCCCCCTTCGCTCAAGGCGATCGTCGACAAATTCGGCGACAGGCCGCAGGCCATGAAACAGGCGGGCATCGCCTACGCGACCGAGCAGATCGTGGATCTGATTTCCAACGGCGTCACCGCCGTCCACATCTACACCATGAACAAACCCGACGTGGCCGGCAGCATCATGCGGAACCTCTCCGACATCGTCGGGTGAGCCCGCCGGCGCGTCGCCTCCTTTAAAAATAATTTTGAGAAAAGACTTGACAAACCGCGGAAACCGAGCTATGATAACAATCAATAAATATATAACATATATATTTACTATAATAAAAAGGAGGAACCGGTCGTGAAAAGCGGATTTGCAGGAGCGGAAAGATGCGGGATGTGCGAAATGTGCGGCATCCTGTGCTGTGCCATGCCCGAAATGCGGGGCGGCCGGATCTTCCCGAAACGATAGACTGCGCGGAAAGCGCAGGCTTCATGCATGCGGAGAGGGCCGGCAGACCGAACGGGCTGCCGGCTTTTTCATATTCATCCGTGGAAAACCGAAATATTTATACAAGAAAGGTCGATTGACGATGAGCGAAAGAAAATTTGGATTCGACACCCTTCAGGTTCAGGCGGGGCAGCACCCCGATCCGGCGACAGGCGCGCGGGCGGTCCCGATCTACCAGACCACCTCGTTCGTGTTCAAGGACACGGCGGAGGCGGAGGGGCGGTTCGGCCTGACGATCCCGGGCAACATCTACGGCAGGCTGACAAACCCGACAACCGAAGTCTTTGAGAAGCGCATCGCGGCGCTGGAGGGCGGTTCCGCGGCGATCGCCACGGCTTCCGGGGCGGCGGCCGTGACCTATTCGATCCTGAACATTGCGGGCGCGGGGGACGAGATCGTCTCCGCCAGCACGCTGTACGGCGGCACCTACAGCCTGTTCGCGCACACGCTGCCGAAATACGGCGTGCACACGGTGTTCGTCGATCCGGACGACCCGAAGAATTTTGAACGGGCGATCACGCCGAAGACCAAGGCGATCTATTACGAGACCCTGGGCAACCCGGGCATCAACGTGATCGACTTCGACGCGGTGGCCGAGATCGCCCAAAAACACAAGCTGCCGGTCATTGTGGACAACACGTTCGCAACGCCGTATCTGTTCCGTCCGTTCGAGCACGGCGCGGCCGTTTCGCTCCACTCGGCGACGAAGTTCATCGGCGGGCACGGTTCCTCCATCGGCGGCGTGATCGTCGAGAACGGCAAATTCGACTGGACCAACGGCAAATTCCCGGGCTTCACGGAGCCGGACAAGAGCTACCACGGCATCAAATTCGCGGACCTCAAGCCCGCGGCGTTCGTGACGAAGATCCGCGCGCAGCTTCTGCGCGACACGGGCGCGACGCTTTCCCCGTTCAACTCGTGGCTGTACATCCAGAGCCTCGAATCGCTGTCGCTCCGCGTGGCGAAGCACGTCTCCAACACGGAGAAGATCGTCGAGTTCCTCGCGCATCACCCGAAGGTCAAGGAAGTCAATTATCCGGGCCTGAAGAGCAACAAATATTACGGCCTCGCGAAGAAGTATTTCCCGAAGGGCGCGGGCTCCATCTTCACGTTTTCGGTCAAGGGAGACGTGAACGCCGCGAAGAAGTTCATCGACAGCCTGCAGATCTTCTCGCAGCTCGCGAACGTCGCGGACGCGAAGTCCCTCGTGATCCATCCTTCCACCACCACGCATCAGCAGCTCACGCTGGAAGAGCAGCGCGCGGCCGGCTTCGGGCCGGAGACGATCCGCCTTTCCATCGGCGTGGAGGACCCGGACGACCTGATCTGGGACCTCGGCCAGGCGCTCGACAAGGCCGTGCAGGGGTGACTTTCGGAATCGTTTCAAAAAAAGTGCGGAGCGGCGGAATGCCGCTCCGTCCGCTGCTCCGCCGGATTGCGGAAGAACGGAGGTGTGAAGCGTGCCCATCACCGTGCCAGAGGGGCTTCCGGCCGCACAGGCCCTGGAAAAAGAAAACATTTTCGTCATGGGGCGGGATCGGGCGGTCCATCAGGACATCCGGCCGCTCCAGATCCTGATTCTGAATCTGATGCCCACCAAAACGGATACGGAAAGGCAACTCCTGCGGCTTCTGAGCAATTCGCCGCTCCAGCTCAACGTGGAGTTCCTCCGCATGGTGAGCCATGTGGCGAAACACACGCCGCTCGAGTATCTGCTGAAGTTCTACAAGAGCTTCGGGGAGGTGAAAAACAACCGGTACGACGGCATGATCATCACCGGGGCCCCGGTGGAGCGCCTGAAATTTGAGGAGGTCGATTACTGGGGAGAGCTGTGCCGCGTCATGGAATGGTCGAAGCACAACGTCTATTCCACCATGCACATCTGCTGGGGGGCGCAGGCGGCCCTGTATTACCACTTCGGCGTCCCGAAATACGAGCTTCCGGAAAAGCTGACGGGCGTCTTCGAGCACCGCATCCTGTACCCGTCCCATCCGGTGCTGCGCGGCTTCGACGACTATTTCTGGGCGCCCCATTCGCGCTACACGGAAGTGAGGAAGCGCGACATCGACCGCGTGGGAAAGCTCGAGGTCCTCGCCGTCTCCCGGGAGGCGGGGGTGTTCCTCGTGGCGAACCGGAACGGCAGGCAGTTCTTCATCACGGGGCACTGCGAGTACGACCGCACGACCCTTGCGAGGGAGTATGCCCGCGACGTGAAGAAGGGCATCCCGGTCAAGGTCCCGGCGCATTATTTCCGCGACGACGACCCGGCCAAATCCCCGGTCATGAAATGGCGCAGCCACGCGTCGCTCCTGTTTTTGAACTGGCTCAATTATTTTGTCTATCAGCGCACGCCGTACGATCTTTCGGACCTGAACGGGCAGGAAGCGTGAGGTTCTGCGGCGGAACCGAGGAAAGGGGATCTAACATGTCCGGACGTACGTACGGTTCCGAATACGGGTTTCTGACGAGGTCGGTCCACGCGGGGAACGATGTGGACGAGGGGACGGGGGCCATCCGGCGGCCGATCACTATGGCGAACTGCTATGCGCTGCCCTATGACCCGACCTCCATCAACTGGAGCAGCACCGACAAGGCGCTTTACACAAGAAACAGCGGGGTCAACCAGCTTTATCTTCAGCAGAAAATCGCTTCGCTGGAAGGAACGGAGGACAGCGTGGTGCTCGCTTCGGGCGTGGCGGCGCTCTCCGGCATTTTCTACACCTTCCTCAAGGCGGGCGACCACGTCGTCACCTCCAAGGTGACGTATATCGCCGTCTACCGCCTTCTGACGGAGGAACTCAAGGACAAATACGGCATTGAAGCGACGCTGGTGGACACGTCCGACCCGCAGGCGGTGGCGGACGCGATCCGGCCGAACACGAAGCTGATCCACATTGAGACGCCGGGCAACCCGACCATCGGCGTTTCCGACATCGCGGCCATCGCGCACATCGCGCACGAGCGGGGCATCCTCTTCTCCGTCGACAACACCTTTGCGTCCCCGTACCTGCAGCGCCCCGCCGAGCTGGGCGCCGACCTCACCGTGGAGAGCCTCACGAAATACGTCAACGGCCACGGCGACGCGCTCGGCGGCTCCGTCTCCGGAAAGAAGGAGCTGATCGACCGCATCCGCGCTCAGGCGATGGTGAACCTCGGGGGCGTCATCAGCCCGTTCAACGCATGGCTCATCATGCGCGGCTCCGTCACGCTGCCGCTGAGAATGCGGCAGCACAGCGAAAGCGCGCTTGCCGTGGCAAAATTCCTCAAAAGCCATCCCGCGGTACGGTTCGTCGCCTACCCGGGTCTCCCGGACAACAGGGGGCACGCCGTCGCGGCGAAGCAGATGCACGGCGGCTTCTCCGGCATGATCGCCTTCGGCCTGAAAGGAGACGCCGAGGCCCACAACCGGTTCGTCAGCTATCTGAAAGTCGTCACCTCGGCCGTCTCCCTCGGCCACGA
>ENA-UOOI01001876-UOOI01001876.1-fermentation-metagenome-genome-assembly--contig:-NODE-1876-length-19934-cov-3.913024_pt1 | contig 19934 bp, 13 predicted proteins | sample MGYA00245779_ERZ724027 | MGnify/ENA primary metagenome ERZ724027 (study PRJEB28704, sample SAMN03018318) | fermentation metagenome | biome: anthropogenic terrestrial biome; feature: soil; material...
CAGCAATTCCTCGGTCTCCGTCCATTGCAACATCACATAATAGTTCACATGTTTTATCGTCAAATTCTAACTTTTTCCACGCATTTACTAAAGGGCAATAATGAAATTCTATTTTCAGATCATCCTCGCCAACGTCTATGCCATCCATTTCGAATGTTTTAATTCCGACCTCATTCAAAAAAGCATTTTTAAAATCCACGCAGCTATCAGGATTGGCACAGTTATCCTTAAACCCATCTCCATGGATGTTTCCACAACGTTTAATTGCCTTTCTTAGAACAGTTTCTGCGTCTAATCCAGCCTTAACAGCCTCATCATAGATCAGACCCATCCAAGTTGCTCTGTGCTCAAGCTGTGCCCTGTTAATATCGACTTTTTCCTCTTTTATTGATGGTGTATTCTTAATCATTTTTTCTCCTTTATCATTCTTTGTCAACTATGTCTTTTTACTCTTCAACCATTATCTTTAATATCACATCGTCTGTGACTTTCATCCCTTCCTTTGCCAGCCTAATCACGGCTTGAACTGTATCTTCTACCTGATCCTTTACGATTCCTTCACCTGGCGAAAATTGCTTTCCCTTTAAAGCCATTGTTGAGCCAATTATGGCCGCATCTACGCTTGATGCAATCTTTGCTGCACAAGATGGCTTTGCTCCATCGCAAATAATTCCTGAAATATTAGCAAGCGTATTGGTAATGGTTTTGGAAACCTCTTCAATCCCGCCATGATATAGATAAGTTATTCCTGCTCCAGCTCCTGCCGCTGCATTGACAACTCCACAATAGGCGGATAATAGTCCAATTCTTGACTTTTGATAGATCGCAATCAGATTGCTCAGCGTAAGAGCCCTATATATTTGCTGCTGAGTACATCCTAGCCCCTTTCCAAATTCAATCACCGGCAGTGAAACCGTCATTCCCTGATTCCCGCTCCCTGAATTGATTATAACTGGCAACTCGCATCCACTCATCCTTGCATCCGACCCGGCAGCAGCCTTTGCTCTTGCCCGAACTTTAATATCCTCGCCATAAATTTCTATAAGTGTTGAACCTATATTTTCTCCATAGTTATTTCTTAATCCTTCTTCCGCAACCGCTGAGTTATATTCAATCTGTCCGCATAAAACGGGTTCTACGTCTTTGATATCCACAGTATTGGCAAATTCATATATATCATTTAAATTTAGTGTACTATAGTTGATATTGCCTTCCCCTGGATCTTCTTCATCATACGGTAGATCAAGTAATCTTTCGCCATTTTTTTCAATTCGAACGATCCCCGTGTGGGTATGTATGACCTCCACCAGTGAATAATCATCGTCCTTGAACATCTTTACAATGATATGTAACTTTGCCTTGGTATCCAATATTCTGCTCTCGCATAATTCCCCATCTAACAGCTCTCTTGTTTTCTTTAAGTCCGTCTGGGTCACACTAGTCAAAACTTCCAATCCCCTGGAACTGTCACCGCCGCAAGTACCTAGCAGAGTAGCCGCTTTAATACCTTTTAGGTCTCCGGTAGTTGGAACGATTACTCCCTTTGCATTTTTTATTATATTACCACTACATTCAGTGATAATTTTATCTGGAAATTTCCCAAGAACATCTTTTGCTTTGGCTGCTACATAGGCAATGGCAATTGGTTCTGTGCATCCTAAGGAAGGCAATAGTTCTTTCTCCAGAATCTTTATGTAGGTTTGATACCTTCCCTTCTCTAAACTCATCCATTAACCCCCTTTCTGTGTAGAATAGCGTCAATAGTTTTCTTCTGAACATGCACCTCGAATTCCAGATATTATGTCACTATTTTTTTCATATTGCTATTCTCCTTTCTAATATTTAGTAAACATACAGTTAAAATGTATCTGTGATGTTTAATTAGCATGATACATGTTGTTATCAATATTGTCAACTATTATTATTGTTTTGATTTATTTTTTGTATATTTTGTCCGATTTTTCATTTGTATTTTTATGAACTTCTCCAAATATAAAACGATTCCATGTCTTTTGTTTACTAAACAAATTATGCGTTCTAATGTTATATTAGAGTGCATAATTGCTTAGTACTATATTTATGTTTGTTATGTTTTTGTGTTTATTTAAATATTATGGATATGCTAAGATGATTTAGCAAAAGAAAAGGTATCTATCCTCTGTAATAGACCTACTTGTACAGCATTGGATATTCATCAAACATTTTTGCGTAGATCTTTTACACTGTCACGTATCACCAATCTGCCTGTAATCCTGGTCTTCAGCGGGCTGAAGCGTGAATCTCTCATCAGTTGAAGTAGTTGTGTGGCTGCCTGTATACCTATAATGTTACGTTGAACATGCACTGTAGTAAGTGCCGGAGAGCTGATGGATGAATAGGGAATATCATCAAAACCTATAACGGAAACATCGCTTGGTATTCTGAAACCTTTTTCCTTTAATGCCTTTATAACACCAAGCGCTATCGTATCATTTTCGGCGAAAAAGCAGGAAGGAAGTCTGGGATCTTTTTCAAGCGCAACAAGAAAATCGTTGTAAGCACCCAGCATTGTGGGCGTTACACGAATTTCATGTTCAGATTTGAACTGAAGTCCCAATTTCAGCACATACTTGCAAAAAGCATTATAACGCTCATGAAAATTCTCAATCGTAGAATTGCTTCCCAGATAGCCAATTTCAGTATGACCGCAATCGCAGCAATATTTCAATGCCATCCAAACGTTTTCATAGTTATTCATGCATATACTACTATATGGATAATTTGGTACTGTATTATCGACTACAAGAAAAGGTATTTGAATTCTTTCCAAAAGATTATAGCTTTCTCTTGGAATCTCAGTACCAATTACAATCATACCGCAATACTTGCTGTAGTCTATCGAATCCAGTGCTTCACGTAGTCCAGTTTTAGCAACCATCATTGTCATGCCAAAACACTCCATGCGAAGTTGTTCCTCAATGGAATCAATAATCATCGATATGAACCCTTGATTTTCTTCCACAAACATACCGCTTTTGTAGTACTTCATCAAAAGTACACTTTTCGGTTTTCCGTTCTTACGCACCGGTGGTGAATAATTATAGGCATCTATCGCATCAAGAACTTTCCTGCGTGTTTCTTCACTGACACCCTGCTTCCCATTCACTACAATCGAGACTGTTGCTGGTGAGACTCCCACCAACTTTGCCAATTCGCGTATCGTCATTGAAATCTCCTCATATTCCTAAAGTTTACCGCTTGCATATATCCAAAGCATCACCAGCTGTCGGTCAAAAGTGCTCTGCACTGTTGACGCAGCGAACTCTTGACCGACAGCTGGTGATATTATAGTTTTTCTATCAATATTAAATTACATTATACATGTCAAGGAGGCGACATGCAAGAGATCTTTCACATTTGAATCCATAAATTGTTACGGATGATCCCCTTAAGCCTTTTCATCTCGATTACACGATCAAAGGGGCAGTGAAACCTGCCCCTTCCTAAAGCATCACAGATACGTTGGAATTATCACCTTTTTTAATCACATGATGTACACTCAAATTCAATTTTGTAATTACCCGATCCGGTAGTTCCTTGTATAATACCATCCTCTGTGTTGAAATCAATTGTGTCAGAATTGATGACTCTTTTGGCATCTGGCAATTGAATCTTCGCCGTTGTGTTTGCAGGAACCGTGACACAAAGTGTAACAATATTGTTGTTTCGCTCCCAATAGGTTTTTAATGATCCATGAATCGTCTTGACACTTCCTCTCGCATAATCTAACTCTTCCCCTATACGTGGTGAAATAAGCGATTTAGAAAATCCAGAACCCTTTTCGGTATCAAGTCCTGCTATCACGCGGTACATCCATTCTCCCACTGCTCCATATGCATAATGATTGAATGAATTCATGCCCGCACTCCACATACTGCCATCCGGTTTTATTCCATCCCAATGCTCCCAGATGGTTGTAGCTCCCTTTTTCACCTGATAGAGCCATGATGGGAAATCATCCTTCAAGAGAAGCTCGTAAGCTTCCTTTACGTGGCCATTCTGACTTAGCGCAAAACAAAAATAAGGAGTTCCGACAAATCCCGTCACAAGATGTCCATTTTCTATTTTTAACAGATTCAGCAGGCCCTGTACCGTCTTCTCGCGATATTCTTCCGGAACAAGATCAAAATACAGACTCACAATATGTGCCGTCTGCGTCTGTGCTTTTAAGCTCCCCTTATCATCAAAAAACTCTTTTATGTAGGCATTCTTAATAGCTATTCGAAGTTTCCGGTAATTCTCTGCATCTTTTCTTTCGCCGATCGCCTCAGACATCTCGGCAAGTAATCCTGTTGAATAAGCGAAGTACGCAGTGGAGACAAGGTTATTCGGAGTAGCACCGTAATAACTGCCTTCCTCTGCATCTAACGCCACCCAGTCACCAAATTGACGCCCTTTACACCAGATCAGACCTTCACTGTGATTATAGATGTACTGAATCCATTGTCTCATGCTTGAGTATTGCCTTTTAATTATATCAAGATCCCCATACTGCTGATATAAAACATATGGAATAATGACTGCCGCATCTCCCCATGCGGCACCGCCGCCTGTCCAATCTTTTACCAACCAGTTATCTCCTGTATATCCAGTCAATATATCCGGGACAATATGTGTTACTGCCCCATCTTCAGCCTGATCACAGGAAAGATCTTTCAGCCATTTTTTGAAAAAAGGGTAAACATTCATCAAATAAGACGAAGTTCTGCTGAAGATCTCTGCATCTCCCGTCCATCCACACCGTTCATCTCTTTGAGGACAATCAGTAGGCACATCCAGAAAATTCCCTTTCATACTCCAAAGTATATTATGATGCAGCTGGTTCAGTTGCTGATTGGAACAATGAAACGTTCCTGTCTCTTCCATATCAGAATGCACAGCCTGAGCGACAAAATCCTCCGGATTCACATTCCCGGGCCACTCAGCAACACGTACGTATCGAAATCCCTGGAACGAAAACTTAGGATGGTAGGTTTCTTCCTGATCACCTTTACAGAAATAAATAATAGTCTGTTTTGCAGTTCTCAGATTTTCTGTATAAACATTACCATCTGCATCTAATACCTCAAAGCAGTTAAGTTCAATCCGATCCCCCGATATGGCACCTCTTACTTTAAACTCAACCCAGCCCGTCAGGTTCTGTCCAAAATCTAATACTAATTCTCCTTTTGGAGTCTTAAATAAACGTCTGGCCGGCAACAGATTCATCTTACGAATTGTACATCCTTCCTGTGGAACGATAACAGAACGGTCGCAGGGAATCTTATGCACCTTTATCCAGCCATCTTCAACAAAACCAGGGGAAGCAAAACCTTTCTGTTCCAGTCTTGCATCATAAGTTTCACCATCATATATTTCAGAAAACAAGATTGGGGCTTTTGTCCCTGAAAAAGTATCATCCGACCTCAGCACCTCTCTGGTCCCATCCTCATATATGAGATGAAGCTCTGCAGAAAATGCTGTCTCTTTCCCATATAAATTCCGAAAACGCTGAAACCCCATCTTCCCCTTATACCAGCCTGCTCCGATCAGGGCTCCTAGTGCATTCTTTCCCTCCCTGAGTATCTCCGTGACATCATAGCTTTGGTAAAGGAGATGTTTATGATAGCTGGTCCAGCCCGGCATCATCTCATCTTCGCCAACTCTTTCTCCATTCACGTATACTTCATAAAGACCAAGTGCTGTGGAAAACAGCCATGCCTGTTTTGGATGCCTGGACAGACAAAATTCTTTACGCACCATAACTCCGGAAGAGTCATTCTCCGATTCAGGTTTTTCAGCAGAAATAAAGTCTGCCTTCCAGCCTTCTGATGGCGAAATAGGTGACAGAAAATCAATCGGCTCTGAGAACTCACTCTCCTCTTTCTTATTATCCCAGACACGCACTCTGACATAGTACCGTGTCACCGGTTCCAGTTTGAACTCTTCAGGTCGTATCCCGGATGATTGATCGGAAATGACCTTATTACTGTCGTAACAGCAATGACAAAAGTCTAATTCTCTGGCAATCTGAATCTGATAGGCTGTTTGTACGACATTCCTGTTATCCGATTCAAGAATCCATGATATCTGTGGTAGATCCTGCACTACAATTCTGCCTTTTTGATAGTTACATCTGACTTCGATAATCTTTAACATTCTCTGTCTTCTCCGTTTCTTTTAATTCTCTGCACATATTCAGTGATAAAATATTCCAGTTTAAAAAGCCGCCGTTCATAATCGGATGTCCGCTAAATGGATCATAATACTCATGAAGAGTTCCACTTTCGTCCAAATCCGCACCTAATAACATTAAGGTGTTCCTGCATATCTCCTCAGCTTCTCTTCGGTATCCATAATTCATCATAGCACGGAATACGATGTAATTAGCGACCACCCAGATGGGTCCGAGCCAGTTTGACGGGTTATTCGTCGCTGACAGATCAAACATCTTTTCATTTTTTGCAAGTGTTGTCACCCCATAGGGAGAGTGAAACAGGCTCTTGTCAAGGTAAGACTTACGCATAGCTTCTGCCTGCTCAGCAGAGGCAAAACCAGCATACATCGGCAAAAAGCCTGACCACGTTCTGATACGAATCGGAATCGTTTTCCAAAAGGCTCCCAGACCCTGATGAAACCAATCATACTTTCTTGTCTTAATATCCACATCGACAGAATAGAAAAACTGATCCCGAGGATCCCAGCATTCTTCCAAAATGGAACGGATTAATGCGTTTTTTTGCTCCAGATACTTAACAGAATCTTGTTTATTCCCCATATGAGTCAAAATCTTTACCATTGAATCCAGCTCCATCACCATGAAACTGTTCAAGAAAATATTAGCTGTAGAGAATTTTGGGCGGCCAAAACTGGCAGGATCATTATCCATACCAATCATTATATCATCACACCACACATAAAGCCCGCTTCTATCCTTAAAATAATTTTTATTATAGCAGTCAAAGTATAATTCCAACTGATTTTGTGCAAATTGAATCCATTCATAGTCTTCAATATATTCGCTGATCAGAACAATCTGCTGGCAAAGAAAGGGTTTATGCATATTCATTAAAACCCCTTCTTTGTGTTTCTGGTTAAGATATGGCTCTTGTTCTTTCTCAGATCGAACTTCTATCATCATAGGTATATAGCCATCTTCCAATTGATGATCGAGAAAATTCAAAACATTCCCCTTGGCATGTTCAATTACTCTTTTTGACAAACACGGATCATCTTTTCGATTCATATAGTCGAATAGTGCATAGACAGACCAATAGCTGTCCCAGTCCCATACATTTCCCTTATATACTGATCCCGGATCGATAAAAGGGTAACGTATAAAGGAGTACTGTTCTTTTAAAATTGTATCTATGTTCTTACCAACATACTTTTCAATTAAACTTTCATAGTTTTTATATTCATCCATAAACCTATCCTTTGACCGCACCTGCTGTCATACCCTCCATAACTTTTTTATTTAAAATCATATACAGAAGTAACATTGGAAAAACACTCATGGAAATGGATGCAAATATTGCTCCCCAGTTTTTAGATCCAAATTCATCCGAAAAATACAAAAGGCCTGTCTGTACAGTTTTTAACTTGGATGAGCTTATAAAAGTCATGGAAAAAATCAAATCATTCCATTTAAAGAAAAATTGAAGTACAACGACTGTTACGATAGCATTCTTTAACAGTGGTGCTACAATCCGAGACATCATTTGAAAAATATTGCATCCATCTATCACCGATGCTTCCAGTATTTCATCGGGCAGCGATCGGATAAATCCAGTCACAAGATAGATCGAAAGCGATAGTCCAAAAGCGATATAGGTTAAAATCAAACATAGACGCGTATTGATAAGACCGGTTTTATTATAAATTTGATATAGCGGAACCAGCGCCACAGCAACCGGAACCATAATACCAAAATTAAAATATCGATCGACAAATGTTCTTCCTGTCCAACGCATTTTTGTCACTGCAAAGCCAATGGTAACAGAGAAGATAACAATAAAAACAAGAGAAATAACAGTACATATCAAACTATTAAAATAGAAAGTCCCCATATGTCCACGAGTCCATGCATCAACATAATTTTTCAGATAGAAACCCTCCGGAAGAGCAAAGGCCGGCTTTGCTGTCCATTCATAGGATTGTTTCAGCGATGCGCTCAGCATCCAAAACAATGGATATACTTCAATTACTACAAGTAATATCACCACAATGCCGAACAATATTCTTCTGGGTTTTATAGAAATAACTTTTTTTGTCTGCATTACTTTTCCCCCTTTAATATTCTTTATCAAATTTTCGGATTAATGCAGAACCAATTACACAAATCAAAAAAATCACGATTGAAATTAAGCTTGCATATCCCACCTTGTTATAAGAAAAAGCCACATCATACATATACATAGACAAAGATCTGGTTGCACTGCCAGGTCCTCCACTTGTAAGGGCTAACGCAGATTCAAACATTTTAACCGTTCCCGTGAAACTAAACACAAGACAAACAATGATCATTGGCCGTAAGAGCGGAGCAAGTATATGACGAAACAGCTGGAAGAAGCCGCATCCGTCAATCTTAGCTGCTTCGATGATATCCCCAGGAATATCCAAAAGTGCTCCATAAAAAATCACAGAGTAGAACCCCATAGCCACCCAAATGTCCATCACGCACAAACACCACAATGCTGTAGAAGCCTGTCCAAGCCACGGCTGTGTGAATCTCTCCAAACCGATTGCATGTAAAAGAGAGTTTAAGAGCCCATAGTTTGGCTGAATCTCATATATCTTTTGAAAGAGCTGACCAACTGCCACTGTCGGCAAAACTACGGGGAAAAACACAAGGGTTCGTATCACTGTCTTGAACTTTCTAAGGCCAAAACAAAATAATAAGGCCAAAAGAAGGCCAAGGCCCACCTGTCCCAGCATTACGACGGCTATATATTTCAAATTTACAGTCAGAGCATTGAAAAAATTTTTATCATGGAACAATTTCACAAAATTCTTTAACCCGCTGAATTCCCAATTGAGGCCCGGCGTTCCATCATAAAAGGAGTACACCGCTGACCAGGCCACTGGTAAAATAACTAACAGGGAATATATAATAAATCCCGGCAGTACAAATGCCACAACTGCCTTTTTATCTCCTAAAACTTTATTCATAGAATCCTCCACTAAAATACAGAATAATCAATAACTTAAAGGGCGGTACTGCTAATCCAATACCCCCCCCTTTAAATATTTCTTAATCGGCTAATGATTTAGCATCCTGTATGGATTGCATATAATCCTCCGGAGACATTTCCTCGCTGAGCAGTAGCTTTACATTTTGCTGGGCTGTAGTCGATACAGCCGCCGGCATTGTTGCCTCATACCAGGTAAATCCCTCTTTGGATTTATTGATCTCATCGAGAACCATCTTCGTGTATCCGGTTGCATCTGTCTTGGCATCATAGGTATATCCTTTAATTGTCCCCTGTTTTTCCATTCCCAGATTTCCAATGTTCTCCACAAAGTATTTTATGAACCAGCCAGTCGCATCATCATATTTATCCTGTGAAAAGCAGAGAACATTTCCACAATTCATTGAGTAAGAAGTGATGTCACTTACTTTTTCGTCAACTACCGGTATATTAAAGAATCCAATCGCATCATCGCCCCCCGGGTTGTAAGAACTATCTGTCAGGTTCTGGGTAAACCATGCGCCATTATAATATATGGCGGTTTTATCATTGCAGAGCATAGTGCCTGCTGTATTTGAATCGACAGTAGAAATTCCTTTTCCGAAATATCCTTCCTTTGCCCAATTTTGAACAACTTCTGCAGCCTTTACATACCCTTTCTCTGTGTATTTTGCATCGCCGTCAGCCGCTTTTTTCATGGCATCATACCCCATGCTTCGTACCGTATACGCATTAACCAGCCTTGTGGCAGGCCATCCATCCGCACCTCCGGTGGTAAGTGGCTGTATGCCGGCGTCTTTGAGCATCTTTAAGTCTTCTTCAAAGTCCTCCCAGGTTTCGGGCGTTTTATCAATTCCGGCTTGCTTAAACAATTTTTTGTTATACCAGAAACCTTCCACGTTGAGTCCCAACGGCAGATCATATAAATCATCTGTATCTGAGAGTGTCTTCAAAAGCGTCTCTGCTGATGGCATGATTTTATCTTCACATCCAAATTCTTCCAAAATCTTGGATATATTCACTACAGTACCAGAATCAACCATGTCCGACAATACTTTTCCTGATTCATATACAAAAATATCCGGAAGATCATTCGATGATGCCAATGTTGCGATCTTTGTGGTCAAGTCATCCGATGATACATACTCATACTCATAAGAAAAATTGGGATTCACATCCTTTTGATATTGTTTACAGATATCGTTTATCAAAATACCATTATCATTATCCTCAGCCCAAATCGAGAGTATTTTAAGCTTCTTTTCTGATTTTGGATCTTCGCCGCTTTTCGTTTCTGACGTGGCACTTGTTGAATTTTCGCCTCCTGATTTCCCGGAAGCAGAACTTTCACTCTTTGATGCCGAACCAGTATCTGTCTTTCCACATCCTGCCAATGATCCAAAAATCATCATTCCTGCAAGTAATGTTGATAAAACCTTTCTCTTCATATCAATTTCTCGCTCCTTTTTTATATTTCAAAACAATATCCGCGGATCATTTCAATTGATATCTTCATGATAACATGATGCACAACATTGACAAGTCCAATTTTTATTTGTTATGTACACTATTTTCATTATTTAAAGATTTTTATTCATTTTTTTGGCTAATAATATGTCCCCGATATTCGTTTGGTGTCAGTCCTACCTGACGTTTGAAAATATCAATAAAATATCGATAGTTTGAAAATCCCACCTGTCTCGCTGTAATACCTACTTTTTCCCCTTGGCTTAGCAATATCTTTGCACGCTCAACTCTTAAATTGTTCAACTGTTTTACCAATGTACTGCCTGTCTCCTTTTTAAATAATACACTGATATAACCAGGAGAAAGGTGAAATTCCTCTGACACATCACAAAGTGATATTTCTTCGGATAAATGCTCTTTTAGATAGGCTTCAATTTGAGAAATCGTTCTATGCTGCTGTCTTTCTCTGTTGGGAAATAAAAGACACATCTGATTTAAAGAATTCTGAATGGTACATATCAAGATATCGTATTCCCTGATAGATTCAATTTCGGACCACGAGGGCAATATAGCCTTTACATTAACATTATTAAAGGTCTCCCCAATGACCTTTTCAATCATACAGAGCCACTCATAAACAGAGCGAATCTTTTCCTGTGACATATCATATATTTCACTTTTATAAAGAAATTCCTGAGTCTTTTCTTTAAACTCATCAACACGTCTATTTTGTATTGAATCTATAATTTCATTAAAGAGATTCGGTATTTTCCTGCTATTTTCCAATCTCTTCTCAAGACTTTCCATCACTCGCCTGACCTTTTCAATCGTTATTGGTTTATCAATATAATCAAATACGCCAAGGCGAATTGCTCTTTGTGCATAATCAAACTCTGTATATCCACTTATCACTACAAAATCAGTTGTTATTCCTTCATTTCTAAGTTGTTCCATCATGTCCAGGCCAGAACAGCCAGAAAGGCAAATGTCAATAAACGCTACATCGCAGGTATGATTACGTAAAAGTGTCATTGCATCCATGCTATTTGCAGCAGTTCCGATTAATTCATGCTCAACCTGACATCTTCGAAGTACAGCTTTCATCCCTTCTAACACAATGTACTCATCATCAATAACCGCAACTTTGATCACCCTTAGAATCCTCCATAAGTTTAAGCTTGAGCATAACAACAGTTCCAACGTTCTTTTTACTTTTACACCTCAGTTTACTATCATTTCCATAAAACAGCATGATTCTATCCCGAACATTTTTCACTCCATAACCATTGTCCATTATATTTATGTGATCCATCCCCACTCCATCATCGCTTACAATCAGATAGAGATAACTATTTCTTTCATACGCTTTAATCCATATATTTCCTTCCCCGACTCTCGGCTCCAGTCCATGGATAACAGAGTTCTCCACAATTGGCTGTAAAAGGAAATTCAAAATATTCATCTTCAAAAGCCGCAGCGGTATCTGTATGTGTATATGAAAACGATTATGAAATCGAACATTTTGGATATACATATATTTTTCAGCATGAATGACTGCATCCGAAACGGTAATCATCTTTTTTCCCTGATTTAAACTCAGGCGAAACAAGTCGGATAATGCCGAAACCATTTGTGCAATATCATCATTATTCTGGATCACAGCCATTAGGTAAATACTGTCTAAGGTATTATATAAAAAATGAGGATTTATCTGGGATTGGAGCATTTGAAGTTCTGCCTCACGTTCCTGTAATTTTGAGTTCATCAACTTCTCTTTTAGCTCAAGATTATTGTTGACAAAATACTTAAATAAGTTACCAATCCTTCCCACTTCACTGTCATCAAAAAAAGTTGTAACTGTACTATTTCCATCCGAAACATCTTGAATGGTCTGCTCTAGTACATGAAGTGGTTTACTGATTTTTCCGGCCATCATATAGGAGGTCATAGCAAGTGCTGCACATAATACAATTCCGGCCGTAAGAATATACATACCAATCAGACTACTGGACTTTTGTAATTCTGTCTTGTCGACAATTCCAATTAATTTCCAACCTGTAATATCATTTCTATAAGATGTAAAGATGTAATGGCTTTTGTCTTCATCACGAATAGCCTTTAAAATATCATCTTCACGATTCGAATTTCCCTCAAAATAAAGGACTATGTCCTCCTTGTTCACATACTTTTCCGACTCAGTATCTATTATAATATATTGATTACTCGTGTAATCCTTTTCTTTACTTTGAAACAGGGAATTCAGCATTGATTTTCTGATAGTCATAACCACATAGCCAAATGATTCTTTTGTATCAGCGTCTATAAGACATTTCGTAATTGAAAAAGTTTTCTGATTCTTTTCACCCAGTATCAAATTAGTATTATAAAAAACTTCTCGCCCTTTTTTTTCTTTCGCTCTTTCCATCCATGGAAGTATTTGAACGTCGGTCTCTTCGTAAAACTTTCTAATATATTTTACAGTGTTTTGATATTTGGAGGTATAGTAAAGACTCCCTTGCTTACTAAACACCATAATCTCCTGATATTCGGGGGAGGTTTTCAATATATTCTGTAATATGTCGTGCAGCTTAAGTTGATTACCCACCGTAAAATAAGGAACTTCGTGATTGTCAGTGTTCATTATTTCTCTGAATTCCAGATTTGATAATAATGATCTCAATTGGTCAACGGCCTCATTCATATGAAGATCGATCATATGATGCATAACTTCCAAGTTTTTTGTATGTGTTTCTCTATAATCAGCTTCCACTGTTTTTTTTGAAACCCTATAACTAGTAACTCCAAGAATAAGCATAACAGCAACTGTTATGCTTATCATGGAGATCATTATCTGGCTTCGAATAGAGAGCTTTAAAGCTTTCATAAAACTCCCATCATCCTCCTGGCTTCCTGTGGAGTAGCCATTTCTCTGCCCATTGCTCGTATGATCGATGAGAGACGTTCCATAAGCTGATAATTATAATTTGCTTCTTTCGTCTCTGAAATCCATGCGCTATCTTCAAATCCAATTCTCACTGTCGAAGCCCCCATTGCAATTGCCATAGCAAGAAATGTCCAATTATCTCTTCCATAATGCGTAACCCCCCACCTGGCGTTTCCAGGTATCAGAGAACGAAATGCAGTCAGATCCTCTGGCTGTGCCTGCATGCCTCCCAGATGTCCGAAAACAAGATTATAATAAACGGGTTCCCTAAAAGGAATTTTCGTTTTTAACCTCTCTATGTTATGTATCATTCCAATATCAAAAACCTCTATGTCAGGGATTATTTTATGTTCATAAATCATCTTTGAACAGTACATGATCTCTGCTTCTGAATTGATATAGACATCATTTCCCATGTTGGTTGAACCGGCATTTAAAGAAGCACTTTCGACGCGCTGATAAAAAAGAGGATTGCATCGCTCTTTTATATTCATATCTGATACGCCGCCGGTAGAAGCCTGAAACACAAGATCCGCTTTTTCCCCGATTTTTTCAAAACACTTTTTCATATAGCTTGTATCTGCCGACAAAGATCCATCCGGAAGACGGCAATGAAGATGCACCATAGATGCACCGAGATTTGCACATTGTTTGACATCTTCTGCCAGTTTTTCCGCGCAGACGGGTTCCCCCGCTTTGCATGGGGCAATCGAAACAATTATTTTATCCATATTAGATAATCCTTTCCACAACTTCTCGTAAAGTGCTGTCAGATCCCACATTTCCCGGAAAGATTATGTATGGCTTTCCTGGAAACCGCGCTTCTTCTCCCTGCCTCCATATGGGCACTCCCGCAGCTGCCTGTCCTAATACATATGCCTTTTGTATCTGTAGTCCTTTTGTGGCCACGTCACTGGAAGTGATTCCTCCTTTAGCCAATATGAAACTTGGCTCTATAGTTAAGTCACGCACAATACCTGTCAATGCATCTGATATTTCTACTGAAATCTCAAGAGAACTTTCCGAAACTTCCTTACTACCTGTTATAACTTTTCGAGAAGTAAAAACAGCCACTGTAACACCTTTTTTAATCTGTTCTTCGGCGATTTTCAAAACTCTGTTCTTTTCTTTTTGCAATTGTTCTCTGGAAAAAGGGTCCGGAACTTTGAATTCCAGAAACTTCACTTTACCAGTAAGAGATTTTAATTCATTTAACTGACGATTTGTTTTATTCACATGAGATCCGATAATAATCAAACCACCTGCCTGATTATCATCCATACGAAGCTGTTCTTTGGACAGGAATTCGTGTGCAGAAACACCTCCTAAAACCTGCGGAAGCGATGCAGCGGATCTACATATGAATTTTTTTCCATGACTCATGGAGCGAAGAAAGGCGATAGCAAATACTTTCAGGTCTTCTTTGTCCATGGCATTGACAATAACCGGCGCCCCTTGTACTACCTGATCCAAGATTGAAGTTACCTTGCTGATCTTGAGGGCTCTCAAGTCCTGCAGTTCTACCACAAAACAATCTGATGCTCTTCTTCGTCCGCCACTTTTTTCCTCAATATATTCCCTTAAATCCGATGAATGGTACCCAAAGCTTGTATCCTTTGCAAATTCCGTCTCCGCAGCAGGTATCATCTGTTCTCCCTGGCGTACATAATGGACGCAGTTATAAGTATATCTTCCACCGTCCTGAAAAAATGGACAAAATATCTCCCCATCCATATGAATACCATTTTTCAAAAGGCTGCTGATTAAGGCTTCAGTTTCCAGAGGGTAATGTCCTCTAAGCGTGGAGTCCCCACGTGACACCAGAATAAAAGGCTGATTTTTCTCTGCAGAAGTGTCTGCAAGTGTTTTAGCTATTTCCTTATGCACCTGGATTGTCCGCTGTTTTGTGAAACTTCTTGAATTCGTAAGAATATAAAACATGTTATTCTTTGAAACAAATGCTTCATCAAATGTCTCTTTTTCCCACGATGTATAAACATAGACCCCGTGTACCGTCTGTGTCCCCGTAGGATCATCATCTAGGACAACCACCTTTTCACTATGCTTCCTTAATTCTTCACAGTATAAGAAATCTATCTGTAGTCTTTGAGCCTCTGTGTATTGCGGTATCAGATTATTGATCTCCTGATAGGTCATTCTTTGCCTCCTTTCAGTGGTTCCAATAAAAGGGGCAGGTATACCCGCATCTGTCCGTACTCGCGATTATCCCATGCAAAATATGGGATTAATTTGACGTCTTGTTTGTCAAAGTGATACTTGGGAAGTCTCTGATACAGATCATCCGTTCTCTTCTCCTCATATACAATACGCCTAAATTCTCCGAGTAATGCTTTTATCTTTCTTCCATGGATTTGTATATCCACCGGATCAAATTGATCCTCAGGCGAGAGATAGAGATCTGACAGTTGATGGTTCCCGGCATCAACTGATTCCAGACAATATACCAGCGGTCCTCTTTCCACGGCTGCCTGATTTGCGGTTTCTTCTACCATTGGATGGGCAATTGTGAGGCGGACGGGCATATCCAGGATCAGTTCAATCTTTGTATTCGTCTCTTGTGGAATCTTATATTCGATATAGGTTCCAGAACAAGAATGGTCATATTTTTTTATTGTCTTATCAGTTTTTAAGCATGCATGTTCACACCATCCTGGAATACGCAGCATAAGTGAAACCTCTCTGTCAGGTGTGCGATTCTCAATCCGCATTATGACAGAGCCTTCATATGGGTACTTTGTCTCTTGCACGATTGTAAAGTCAGCTCCGTTATTCAGCTTAAAGCTGGCTTCACTTGCTCCATACATTCCAAAATACACTTTATCAGAACTCACCAGGTATGTATATTCTGAAGATTCTGCAATCGTTCTGGCAAGGTTTGGCGGGCAGCAATAGCTTAATATATACTCACTTCGCTGTGTCGGCCATACCAGCTTATATGGAAGTTCTTCTTCCCTGCGAAGCATATTTTCATAAAAGAATTTCTTACCGTCCAAACTCACAGCAGCAAGATTTGCATTACACATGACACGTTCTATAACGTCCATATACTCCACTTTCGGCTCAAGCTGGAACATCCGATAGGCAAACAGAACCAACCCTATATTCGCACAAGTTTCATTGTATGCCGTGATATTTGGCAATTGATATTCGTATCCATATGCCTGATGAACTAACTGATGATGGAAGAAATCTCCATAGGGAGAAGCACCATTGTATAGTGCACCGCATCCCCCTGTCAGATAAAGTTTCTGATCTGTCAGGTTTCTCCAAATTCTATGAAGCACCTTCAGATACTCATCATCCTCTCTCTCCAGACAAAGGTCTGCAACACCTGCGTACAGATAATTCGCCCGAACAGCATGCCCTATAATTTTTTCATGTTTTTTCAGCGGAATGCGATCCTGGTTATCGTCCATGCCATCGATCACCTGGTCACGGAGTTCAATTGCCCGTTCTGCCAGATCCAAATACTTTATATTGTCGGTAACACGATACAATTCTATCAATCCCATATAGTGAGATGGACATACAGCCGTCTTAACATGACCATTCTCTTCACTCGTCCTATACATCTGCTCCAGACACCCAGCAGCTTTTTCTGCGATTTTCAGCAGACTCTCTCTTCCAGTCAGACGTTTATATAAGGCAGCTGCTGTAAATAAATGTCCAAAATTATATACTTCGAAATCATTGATATTTTCAAATCTCGTGGGATTTGTTCTCCCGCGATCAGAGATAATTTGTTTCGTAGAGATATAACCATCTGCCTCTTGTGCTTTTCCAATTAACGCAATATATTTCTCTAATTCCTGAAGCTGCTCTTCCTCTTGATTTTCTACGGCACTATACATAGCAGCTTCCATCCATTTATAGAAATCACCATCTCCAAAATCTGTTCCACCAAACTTCCCCTTGGTCTCTCCGGCACATATCCTGAAATTCTCTACTACATGACTAATTTCCGGAGATTCGAACATCTTTTTTAATTGCGGGATAGTCACTTCACTATTCAACTCTTCCGCATCTTTCCAAAACCCTTTGGTCCAGTGTACATTTTGGGAAGGAAGAGGCGAAGCAGCCACATTCGGTGATTGTGTCGTATCCGTCAACATAATTTTTCCTCCTGTAGTACACCTTTTGTTATCAGTGCCTCCTTTAATTCTTTCACACCATAACGAGGACTGGAAACAGTTACTTTCTGGGTTTGTTCTTCAATCAACTCCTCACAATAAGCCATGGATCCCTGTGACAGCAAAATAACATCTGCCTGATCGGAAACTTCTTTTGCCTTATGTATTAAAGCTCTTTTGAATTCTTCCTGATTCAGATCGAAAGCCTCAACGAGTGCATCTACTAATTCCACCTGACGTCCCATTTCTCGGGCAACACGAAGAATTGTATTTCTTGTTGGTTCTAAAGTAGTCTGTAATGTTGCAAGTACTGCAATCCGTTTACCTTTTCTGACTGCTGCCCGACACATCCCTTCATCAATCCGCACAATTGGTACTCCCAGATACTTCCCCATTGGCTTCACATAATCGGCTGCTTCTCCTACCGAGGAACAAATATTCAAGATAGCATCTGCACCATCTTGTATGGCCTTCAAATACATTGCATATAATCTGCATGCGGTTTTGGCAGGCACAAACCCTGCATCTCTGACCTCAGCAAGAATCGAGGGATCCTGATAGGACAAAAGTTCGGCCTCTTCACCAATTTGTTTTCTGATTTCCTGTTCAACAGTACTTTTCAACTCCGGTGTTATACTTGTATAGACCAACCCTATTTTCATTCTTTTCACTCCTTTACCCGGTAATTATTAAAACTCCAACTTTTTATTTAGTAAATATATGCCATATATTAACTAAATAATTAAATTAAGTATACCTATGGATTAACTTATTGTCAAGAACACCTTCCCGTTTTTATTTCCTGTTTTTCCAGAAGCAATACCAGTACCCAATCATTATGTCCTTCTAATTTTTCAGGCGGTGAAAACCGTACTTTCGTCTCACCTGTCACACTTCCCTCATACCCGTATCCGCCGCTTAATGGATCCATATAATAAAATTTCATATTTCCATGATAAGAGGAAAGATCAAGAGTGAATGGGATTCCCAGATAATCATAGCAAAAAATAAAATCATCTCCGGCAAAAACACTGATATGCTCATATTTTTCCTTATTCGCTGATACCAGCAGGTCCTCTTTTGCTCTTCCATTTATAAAATCAACACTCTCCATTAATTTACGCAAATGTCCCATACAAAACGATCCAATATTATCTTTTTCCTCCTGCCAGCTTCTTGTGATACCATATGCGCCTTCTTTGTCTGTCTGGGTGTAAAACTGCATAACTGCATTGGAACCATACGTATGTCCAAAAGCACCTGCAAATGTTGACCAATATGCATATCGCCGTATATCCCAGGACTGCCATTTGGGTTCCTTTTCGTCATGTAATCCCTGTGGAATCTGCTCATAAGACGGCTCCCCATCCAGAGTAGGCTTTATCGGTAACAATGACAAGTCATGAGCAACATACTTGTAATTATCTTCGCCGTAATAAGGGGTCCCTTCATTATCATCCCAGGCTTTTAGATTAACCTGATCATAACGCCTGTGTCCCGATTGAAACATATTAAAATCAAGCCAGGGCATCTCATGAAACCAGAAAGAGGAAGAGGTCCTTCCGAATGGATGAAAGCCGATGAGCTGATCCCTGCACTCGTTCTTCAATCTCATACCGATATGAATAAATAAATCAATTGCCTCTTCACCTTTTACGTCACCGCCGATCAGCCAAATTACATTCTTCTTATTGCCAAAATGGCGAATCAGGAACTCAAGATAATGGTCTGCATTTTCCGAATTCAGATATCCTTTCTTTACGATGCTTCCCCATGCCGGCAAAAGGGCCATATAAATATCCATAGAAGCAGCAATATCAACAATCGTTTCCACCCGTTTCCAAAACGCACCTGTTTCATCTATCTGCATGAAATCATTTTGAATAAGTGGTGTATCTCCATCCTTGTTTCTCTCCGGCCATTTGTGAATCAGAGTAGCCTGAATTACATTAAATCCTTTTTCCTTACGGTTACGCAGATACAGCTCTGCTTCCGCTTCATCTAATTTTTCAAAAATTAACCATGCGGTATCCGCAAGCCAAAAGAACGGATTTCCCTCTTTCAGGAGATACCTCCCATTGTCACAGACTTCTAATCGCATGCCGTTCTTTTCTGTCATTTTTTCTTTCCTCTTTTCTTCTCTTTTATGATCACACATACTTT
>ENA-UOOI01001878-UOOI01001878.1-fermentation-metagenome-genome-assembly--contig:-NODE-1878-length-19928-cov-17.904846_pt1 | contig 19928 bp, 25 predicted proteins | sample MGYA00245779_ERZ724027 | MGnify/ENA primary metagenome ERZ724027 (study PRJEB28704, sample SAMN03018318) | fermentation metagenome | biome: anthropogenic terrestrial biome; feature: soil...
TTACAACAAAAATATCCCGCATTTATGCGGGTTGTAGCGTTTTGCAAACACCTAAATTAAATAATAAATAAAAGGATGTGGTTCGGTGGAAAAAAAAGGTCGCAAAATATTCAAAGTATTTGTTAAATTCTTGTTTATGCTTATCGGAGCTGCCATGGCAGCTGTAGCCCTGGAAATATTTTTAATTCCTAATAGCGTAATAGATGGAGGTGTTACCGGTATATCTATTATGTCTAGTTATCTCACGGGTTTACCACTAGGGTTATTTATCTTTATTTTGAATATACCTTTTCTAATAATCGGATATAAGCACATAGGAAAAACTTTTACAATCTCTACTCTATTTTCTGTAACTGCTTTATCAATTATTGTTTCTTTTCTAGAACCTATTAACAGTATAACAAATGATACTCTTTTAGCCTCAGTTTTCGGAGGAATACTACTTGGAATTGGTATTGGATTAATTATGCGAAATGGTGGTTGTTCTGATGGCACAGAAATTATAGCTATAATTTTGGACAAGCGTACTGGATTTTCTATAGGTGAAGTTGTAATGATTATCAATATATTTATATTAAGCAGTGCAGGAATACTATTTGGCTGGGATAGAGCCATGTATTCCATGGTAACTTACTTTATAGCTTTTAAATTAATTGATATAACGGTGGAAGGATTGGATGAATCAAAGGCTGTATTAATAATTACCAACAGATCACAGGATATAACAGATGCTCTTCTTGCAAGGCTTGGAAGAGGTGTTACTCTACTAGATGGAAAAGGAGGATATACTAATACTCCTACTAATGTATTATATGTGATAGTATCCAGATTAGAAATATCCAAATTGAAATCTATAGTTAGTGATTTTGATAAAAATGCTCTTATAACCATAGGACACGTAGAAGTTTCTGGAAAAAGTTATAAGAAAAAGTCAATTCACTAAAGCCAGGAGTATTTTAACAGTATGTTAAAATACTCCTGGCTTTATAATTAGTTAATTCCACATATTTTTAGTTAATGATTCAATATGTTTTTTTCTTCTTTCCGTTTCACCTACATCCATGATTATCTTATCACCTTCAATAATAAGAACACAACCCTCTTTTGCATTACTAGGTAATTTTATTCGTTTTATGTCTATCATGGTTCTATCCTCTTTTTCACAAACAGCATAAGGACCCTCAAATCTATCTATTACTACTTTTATTCCATCCATCACTAACCCCCCCCCTTTGTATATAATATATCAAATGATAAAAAACATATATACTTGTATTTTTTATATATTATACCATATATTTCTATATCATTCTACTTTTTTATTAATAAATATATAAACTCCCTTTTTATCCTCTAAAAAATTTATATTAATAAATAATTCCAATAATACACCTATAAATATCCAAACTATAGAATTAATTAATATATAATTTGTAAACTGCTCTACATAATTTAAAGTAAATGTAAGGTTTTTTAATATATATGAACTAGGCGTTATCATAAATATAGAATAAAAAATTCCTAAAGGAATCCATAAATTTAAAAGTCCTATAAGTAATTCATTTAATTTTACGATAACATTGGACTTTCTTTTTGCATTTTCTTCAGAAAACTCAGAAAACCTAGTATATAAATTCCATCTTATACTTTGAGCTAATACTAAAAGAATAGAAAAACTTATAATCATATATATCATATAAAATAAGAATTCTTTTAATAAATAGCCCTGTTTGAAAGTTACACTTTTTACAACTAAAAATATTAATATAAACATAATTATAATCATAAGATTTTCAAGATCAAATATAAATTTTACTTTTCCTTTAATTCTCATCCTCTCCCATTCATTATAATTATATTTCATATCTCCCTCCTATAATTATTGTTTATACTTATTATATAATATATGCTAATTTTTGTTAAGTATGGTTTTTGGTTTACTTTTTGTTTTATAAACATAATATTTAATATGTTTATAAAACAAAAATCCATAATTAAGGTAATTATGGATTTTTGTTTTTATTATTTTTAATTCTTATTATATTGAGGTTCCTGTTGTTGTATAAATTGCTGCCTTCCTTTAAGTACTTGTAATGCTTCATCTAAATTTTGTGCTATATTTTCAAAATCACCTTTGGCACCTTCGTCCTGAGTCTCCAGCGCAAATGTTTTCATAGTCGCACAAGCACTTTGAATTCCAGCTATAGCCTGCTGCATCTGAGTTCCAACTGTCATACCTTATCACCCCCTTTCTAGATATAACTTAATTATCCTTTGGGTTTAAAAATTAATGCACCTATAAAACCAAATATTATAGCTGCTGAAATACCTGCACTAGTAACTTCAAAAATTCCTGTTAAAACTCCTATTAATCCGTATTCTTTAGCCTCCATAAGAGCTCCTTTTACAAGAGAATTTCCAAAACTGCTTATAGGTACAGAAGCACCTGCACCTGCAAATTTTATTAAAGGTTCATATAAGCCAAATCCACCTAATATAGCTCCTATTACTACAAGAGTAGTTGTAGTATGTGCTGGAGTAAGCTTAAATACATCCATCATTATTTGCCCTATTACGCATATTATTCCTCCAACTAAAAATGCCCAAAAAAATTTTTCCATATAAATAAAATTCACCCCTTCTCTACATTTCTATGGACACTGCATGTGCAACTCCGGGTATACTTTCTTTCTGCTGATAAGACATAGGAGACATTAATGCACCTGTTGCAACTATTAATATCTTCCCTAATTTTTTTCGTTTCATTTCCTTTAAAAAATGCCCATAAGTTACTATAGCAGAACAGGCACACCCACTGGCACCTGAAAATACAGGTTGATCTTTTTTATAAATTAAAGTACCACAATCTTTAAACACACCCTTTGAAAATTCAAATCCATCTCTTTTTAACATATCTTCAGCTATTTCGTGACCGATTTTGCCTAAATCTCCAGTAGCTATAATATCGTAATCAGAAGGTGTTCTTTTCAAATCTCTAAAATGTGCCTCAATGGTATCTACAGCAGCTGCTGCCATAGCAGCTCCCATATTAAATGGATCTGATATTCCCATATCAATTACTTTTCCTATAGTAGCTGTAGTAACCTTTGGTTTATCATTAGCCTTTCCTATGACTGCGGCACCAGCTCCAGTTACAGTCCATTGTGCTGTTGGCGGCTTTTGGCCTCCATATTCCGTAGGATATCTAAATTGCTTTTCAGCCGCAGCATTGTGACTTGAAGTCCCACAGAGCACATATTCCGCTCCATTATTGTCAACAATAAAAGAAGCCAATGCCAGGCCTTCCATAGAACTTGAACAAGCACCAAACACTCCTAAATAGGGTATTTTCAAAGTTCTGGCTGCAAAACTGCTGGTAATTATTTGGTTCATAAGATCTCCACTTAAAAAGAAATTTATATTTCCATTTTTTAATTTTGAATTTTTTACAGCCAAGTCACAGGCTTCCTCCAATAATTTCTTTTCAGCTTTCTCGAAACTGTCCTGACCAATCCAAATATCTTCATGAAGCAAATCAAATTCCCCTGCTAAGGCACCCTTGGCCTCAAAAGGTCCTCCTACAGCAGAACACCCAAGTATTGCAGGCCTAGATTCAAATATCCAAGATTGATGTCCCTTAATCATTTAAATCCCACCTAACCATTTGATGATTACCTGTAATGTAGCAACTATAAATGCAGCAAAAACGCCAAAAGTTATTACTGAACCGGCCAATTTAAACATATTTCCCCCTACTCCAAGTACATATCCCTCTGTTCTATGTTCTATAGCACAAGAAGCAATAGAATTGGCAAAACCAGTAACTGGTATGGCAGTTCCTGCACCAGACCACTGTGCTATATGATCAAATACTCCGAATCCTGTAAGTATTACAGATACTATTATTAAAACTGCAGAAGTTGGATTACCTGCAGTTGTCTCTGTAAAGTTAAAATATTTTATAAACATAAATTGCAGTCCCTGACCTATAGTACATATGCTTCCGCCTACAAGAAAAGCTTTAAGACAATTTCTAACCACTTTTCTTTTAGGTTCCTTACCTTTTGCAAGATTTTGATACTCTCTTTGAAAAGGTGTTAATTTTTTATTTTTCTTATTTGACATATTATCACCTTCTATCTTAATAAATAAGGTTTCAATTCTTCTATTACTTTTTTTAATATAACAGAATCTTTTTCATAGCTGCTCTTTAACTTTTCATCTTCAGTTTCAAGAGCAAAAGACATTAAATCTGACTGGACCTTTTCAAGATTTGCATATAATATCTCCCTTACATTGCACTTTGGAACTTCAATAATATCATCAAACAAATCCACATAAAGTTCTCCCTTAGAATTTACCTGACCTATAAACACATTATCCAAATATATCCCCAGCAACTCCAGTTGAGTATTCAGCCACCCTTGATTTAACCCCAAATTACTTAAGGATTCATTTATTACATTTCCATCTAAAATTACAGTTTGAGGTGCTCCTTCCGGTGATGTCTGTATTCCTAAATCTTTTGCGGTAACTGGTTTTTTATCCGACTTCAACACAACATTCATATCTCCAGTTGATTCCATTACTGCAAATTCAACGTCAGCTAAATTGAATATATTTTTATAACGAAGTTCCCTCAATAAATCTTCTGCACTATATCTTATTTTCCCTAGATTTTCTTCCATGACTTTTCCTTCTTTTATTACTACAAGTTCCCTGCCATTTATTAAATTATATATAAGTTTACTTTTCATACACAAATAATCCAAAACTATCGGTAATAAAAACCATACCGCCAAAGCCAATATTCCAAATACCCAATTATTTATAACATTTACAGAAATTAATGCTGCAAGAATTGCTATGACACTATAATTTATAAAATTAAAAGCATTTATCGTGGATGAATGTTTCTTTCCCATTATTCTTATAAAAGCTAAAGATATAAAAAATAATACTGTAGATTTAATTAAAATTACAATCCATGGTTTCATATTATGACTCCTCCAAATCAATTGCCTTTATATTGTGGTTCTTCACATTCTAGAAATTTTAATCTTTTGTCTAATTTTTGAGTTACGCCGCCCACATCCTCCAGAGCTTTTCTATATACAGCCTTGGCTTTTTTATTCTGTTCTTGAAGAGAATATATTCTCAAAGTACTTTCAATACTCTTAAGTGTAACTAATGTACTTTTTACCCTTGAACCAACAGTCAATGCCAACACGCCTCCCTGTAATTTCATACTTTTATTAATTTTTCATAAATAGTTTTACCATATTTAAAATAATTATTACATGTAATAAAATCTATGGGTACTTTTTTTGAAATATGTAGTTATTTTTAAGTATAAAAAAGAGCTTTAGGTTCCTCTAAAACTCTTATAATTAATTCATAAAATTATTCACCTGTAAGTTCTATATGTTCTTTTTCAACCTTAGAAAGCACCTGAAATACCTTTACAATGTTTTCTTCATGAATTTCCTTTTCATATTTTCTATAATACTCCACGGCATGTTTCTCTCTTTGACAGGCTGCAGCAATCAAAAGTTTATCGGTATTATATTTTGAATAATCCATGTCCCTAAGTACTGGAATTTCTTTAATGTCAGCTATTTTCTTATGAATTCTAGCATGCATATATTCTATGTTTGATAAAGCCTTAAACATATCTTTTACATTTTCGTCTTTTGCCATATGTGAAGCTTTTTTATAAAAATCTCCATTAAAAACTTCCAATTTAACTGCATGATCTATTATTTTCAAATCATTTTGCTTCAATTTATTTCTATCATATTTTATTTGTTGTCCATCTTCTATTAAATATTCAATTGGTGCCCCACAAAATGGGCAATACATTATTTTTTCTTTACTATTTGAATTTATAAATGCTTCTTTATTAAAATTATAATTCTTTTCATTTATTCTCATGCCACAAACAATACAAGTCATTTTTTTAGCCATATAAATACTCCTTTCTAAATAGCTTTTGATTTTAGTATAACATAAAATAAGTAATTTTCTATGAAAATAAGACTAATGCAAACTCTACACTAGTCTATTTTAAATTAATTCATTTTTAAAATACATGGTATAATTTTTTATTTAATTACATAATCCCTTATATAATTTTGAAAATCCCATAGATGCAGGAAACGCTCTGCACTATTATAACCTGATTTAAATAATTTTAATCTCATTTCTTTAGAAATGTTAAACTCAGTGGCTTTAACTCCAAGAGTTGGAATAAAAACAGTTCTTACTGCATACTTATCTTTTACATATATTTCTTCATTTTTATCCAGCATAGTTTCCATTATATCAAACAGATATGAAATAAAATCAGTTTTTTTAGATTCCTTATAATTCACACTGTTTTCTACCAATTTAAATCCTATAGTAGGCCAGGCTGGAACCTTTTCCGTATCGAATATCCAAATAGGGAAATTGCTAAGTATCCCTCCATCAACTATATAACTGCAGCCTTCTTTATAATAAAATTTTACCGGTTTAAAATACAAAGGTATACTTATACTCATTCTTACTGCTTCGGATATTTCAAACTTCATGGGGTCTATTCCATAGTTTTTTAAATCATCTGGCAATATCAACATGGTTTTTTTTGTTATATCCGAAGCTATTATTTTAAGAGGGGATTTTCCATCTACACTTATATCGCCAAAAGTTATCTTGCCTTTTTTAATCAGTAATTGTCTTATATACTTTTCTACAGCATCTGAAGAATATATACCTTTATCTTTAAAAAATGAGATGGATTTTTTTATCAAAGAAAGTTTCCATATTTTTTTCCTTTTAAAAAACATTTTTTCATCCAAATTCATCATTATATCCTTTAATTCTTCTCCTGTATATCCTACTGCCAAGAGAGCAGCTATTACTGCTCCTGCAGAAGTTCCTGCAAACCTGTTCCATTTATATCCCATTTTTTCAAAATAACATACCGCCCCTATAAGCCCTATTCCTTTCATTCCTCCACCTTCAAATACAGCATCTACTATCAATAAAATCACCTCCATATATAACTATGTAAGTGATCAAAAATAGGCTACTTTAAAAAATTGAATATTATTTAAAATAAGTGGAAAAATAGATTATATATTTTACAAGGAGGATGGTAGAAATGAGAATTGAAATTGATTATAGGGGAACAAAAAATGCAAATATTGCAGTGGAAGAACTCAGTTTAAATGGATTTAGCACAGCTCTCGATTTAAATGATAATTATATAGACATAAACACTATGACCTCAGATTCAGAAATGAACTTTTTAAACATAATAAATTATAGAAATTCCCTATACAGTTCTCCTCCTGGAAGTCCTATAATGGGAGGCTTTGGTAGTTTTAGAGAAATAGAAAATACCTGTTATAAAGTAATAGTAAACTTAGATTTCATTACAGATGATGATATAAATAAATTAAATAAAATTATAAAAGAAACTGGTGGAGAAATTAGAACACCTCTTCCCTCAGTTTCAGATATATATGATACAGATGAAAATCATATTATTTCTTAAATTTTAATATTTTTCTTCTTCCGCCATAAATGCAAGTGCTGCAGCCCCTATGACGCCTGCATCTGCTTTTAAAAGTGCCGGGAGTATCTTTGTGTTTTTACTCACTACATCAAAGCATCTTTTTTTTACTACTTCATTTATTTTATCAAAGATTATTTTTCCTCCTCTTGAAACTCCCCCGCCTATAATTACAACTTCAGGATCTAAGCAAGTAATTATATTAGCTACACATATACCCAGATAATCTAAAGCCGTATTCAATATATTTTGTGATACATTATCTCCTAATTGAGCTTCTTTAAAGACCTCTTTTGAGGTTATATTTTCATACATTGTAAGAGTGGTATTACACCCCATATCCACCGCTTTTTTTGCCTCTCTTGCTATAGCTGTTCCAGAAGCCATTACTTCCGCACAGCCAAGATTGCCACAATTACAGAGAGGACCTTGTGGTTCTAAAGTCATATGGCCTATTTCCAGGGCATTTTTTGTATTACCCCTATATATGTGTCCATTCAATATGGCTCCTCCTCCTATCCCTGTAGAAACAGTTATAAACACCATATTCTCAGTTCCCTTTCCTGCTCCAAACATATATTCTCCCATGGTTGCAGCATTACCATCATTATCTAGAAACACAGGCATTTTAAAATGTTTTTTTAAAGGAGCTACAATATTAAAATTTTTAAAAGGTAAATTTGGAGTACATATAATCTCTCCCTTATCAATATCAAGAGGACCTGGAGCTCCTACTCCAATACACTTTATTTCTTTACTGTCTATTTCCTGGAACTCAATTACTTTTTCTGTGATTTTTATTATATTCTCTAATATATATTTTTCCCCTTTATCTGCTTCAGTAGGCAAAGTACATTTATTTATTATTGCTCCTTTAAAGTTCACTAAAGCAGCAGCTATTTTAGTACCTCCTAAATCCACTCCTATTACATATTTTTCTTCCACTCCAAATTTTCCTCCAAACAATTAATTTAATTTATAAATCCTAGTTTCGTAAGGCCTTAATGTACATTCTGTAATACCTTCATCCTTCTCTATAGGATAATTACCTAATAGAAAATTTGAATACTTCAATTCTATTGTGTCATATCTATATAATACATTACTTGAACTAAAATTACATATAACAATAGCCTTTTTATCCTTAAAGTTTCTAACATATGCAAATATACTGCTATGTTCTTTTAAAATCATCTCATAATTTCCATAAATAAAAACTTTATTTTTTTTTCTGATACCAATTAGTTTCTTATAAAAATTAAGTACGGACTTGGAATCCTTTAATTGATTTTCCACATTAACTTTCTTATAATTTTTATTTATATAAAACCAGGGAATACCCTCAGTGAAACCTGCATTTCTTTTATCATTCCATTGCATAGGACTTCTTGCATTATCTCTTGAAGATAGCTTTAATATTTTTATTATTTCCTCTTTAGACATTCCATCCTCTATCTTATTATAATAAAATTCCTTGCTTTTTATATCCTTATATTCTTCAATATTTTTTAACTCTATGTTGGTCATACCAATTTCCTGACCCTGATATATAAAAGGAGTACCTTGCATCATAAAATACATAGCTGCAATACAGGTAGCACTTTCCCTTAAATAATTATAGTCTCCAAAAACAGAAACAATACGAGGCACATCATGATTTTCTACAAATAGTGCATTCCATCCTTTATTATCCAACCCATTCTGCCATTTTGAAAGGATTTCTTTTACATCCAATATATTTATATTACTGTATAATTTTGATTCGAACAATCTTAAAAGTTCAAACTGAAATATCATATTAAGTATACCGTATTTTTCATTTATCCAAAGAGGTGCCTCCTCCACAGTAACCCCATTTGCCTCTCCTACAGTGACAATATTGCCTTTATTAAGTGCTTTTTCTTTAAGTTCCTTTAAATAATTAAAAATCCCACAGACATTAGTATATCTTTCAAATGCATCTGCATACTTTTCTCCTTTTATAGATGGCATTTTTTTATCCAGTACATCCTTTTTTATATGACTTATGGCATCTATTCTAAATCCATCTACACCTTTTTCAAGACACCAATTTATCATAGCATATATTTCCTCACGCATTTTTATGTTTTCCCAGTTTAAGTCCGGCTGATTTTTAGAAAATAAATGAAAATAATATTCTTTAGTATTTATATCATACTCCCAGACAGACCCTCCAAATATACCCCTCCAGTTATTAGGTTCATTCTCTTTACTCCCCTGCTTCCATATATAAAAATTCCTCTTTGAATTGTATTTACTGCTTTTGGATTCAATAAACCAGGGATGTAAATCACTGGTGTGATTTATAACTAAATCAATCATAAGTTTCATATCACGCATATGGACTTGTTTTAAGAGCTCATAAAAATCATCTAAGGTTCCAAAATCTGGTGAAATATCTCTATAATCACTAATATCATATCCATTATCACAATTAGGGGATTTATAGATAGGAGAAATCCATATTGCATCTATACCTAAATCCTTCAAATAATCCAACTTTGTAATTATACCTCTTAAATCACCTATACCATCTCCTGTAGAATCCATAAAACTTTTTACATATATCTCGTAGAATATTGCTTCTTTCCACCAAAATTGTTTCATTCCAGACACCTCACGTACATTATATTACTTAAATTATATTACAATTCCTCCTTTAGTATATACAAATTAACTTTAAAAAATAATAGCATTACAAAATGATATTGAATTTGATTATCATTAATATATTTATAAAAAAGTGCGTTTATTAAATAACTATTCTATACTTCCTTAACTATGACTTTTTGAGCCATTCCTCTTCCCAGTGCAAGTCTGGTTTCTCCTATTTTTATAATTAAAGGCCCTTCATCATTTCTAACCATTTGTATAACCATTCCTTTATTCAGCCCCATTTCCATTATTTTCTTACATATACGCTCACTGCCTTGTATATCATTAACCTCAGCATACCTTCCTATTGATACCCCATTTAATGGCATCATATATAACACCTCCTCCTTATTTACATTTAAACATCTATCTTATGTACTCAGTAATTCAGAAGTTCAGGTGGAATTTGTCTATGATAAGTGCTTGTCCCTCTGATATGCCATTTTTATTTATAATCTAAATTACAATCTTAAAATATAAAAAAGATTGGAAAGAAAATTCCAGTCTTTTTTATATTTTAATGTTCACGCTTTTCAGATTTACTACAGCCAGAGCAACCGCAGCCACAGCTGCCACCTTTGTGGGATTTATAAGTCTTATATCCCGCAAAAGCTATTATGCCAAGTAGAACTACTCCAACTATTACAGTAGACATATTATACCACCACTTTCTCTTTTTCAGACTCACTAACTTTATTATTAATCTTAACAGGTTTTCTAAACAAGAGATAAATGAATACACAAACTAAAGCAATAGCTACAATTGTACCTATACCAAAACTTCCACCTGTAAATAATGTGCCCAATTGATACACAATAAGTGCAATAACATATGCAAATCCAGTCTGATAACCTATGGTAGCCCATGTCCATTTTGCTGAAGCCATTTCATTACGAACTGCACCAATAGCTGCAAAACAAGGAGCACATAAAAGATTAAATATAAGGAATGTATATGCTGAAAGAGGAGTAAATGCAGCCTGGAGACTTCCCCAAACCTGTGCACCATCTTCAGCTACTTCAGCAAAGCCATAGAGAATACCAAAAGTTCCTACAACATTCTCCTTAGCTATTAATCCAGTTATTGAAGCTACAGAAGCTTTCCAGTCACCCCATCCAAGTGGAGCAAATAGTGGTGCAATTACATGTCCAATACTAGCAAGTATGGACTGTTCTATATCTACCATTTTAAAAGTCCAACTAAATGAACTTAACAGCCAAACACCTATGGTAGCAAGAAGTATTACGGTTCCTGCCTTTTTAATAAATGATTTTGAACGCTCCCATGTATGAATAAGAACACCTTTAACACCTGGTACATGATAAACCGGAAGTTCCATTACAAAGGGAGCCGGATCTCCTGCAAAAACCTTTGTTTTCTTTAAAATAATACCTGAAACTATAATAGCAGCAATTCCCAAGAAATATGCAGAAGGTGCAATCCAAATAGATCCCGGAAACAAAGCCCCTGCAATTAAAGCAATAATAGGAAGCTTAGCTCCACAAGGTATAAAGGTGGTAACCATAATTGTCATTCTTCTATCAAGCTCATTTTCAATAGTTCTACTTGCCATGATGCCAGGAACACCACAACCTGTTCCCACAAGAATTGGGATAAAAGACTTACCTGACAGCCCAAATTTTCTGAACAATCTATCCATAATAAATGCAATACGTGCCATATAGCCACAATCCTCAAGTAAAGCAAGACATAAAAATAATACCATCATTTGAGGCACAAAACCAAGTACAGCACCTACACCAGCAACAATACCATCTAAAATAAGAGAATTTAGCCAATGAGCAGTACCTATAGCTGTTAGAAAACCTTCTACTGCATTAGGTACAATATCAGTAAATAAAACATCATTTACCCAATCCGTTATCCATACTCCTATTGTTGAAATAGAAAGATAATATACAAGGAACATAACAACTGCAAAAATAGGTATTGCTAAAATACGATTGGTTACAATCTTGTCAATCCTATCAGAAACTGTTAACTTATTTCTATTTTTCTTATGAACAGCTTGTTTTACAACTTTGCTTATATAAGAATATCTCTCATCTGTAATGATACTTTCACTATCATCATCAAATTTTGTCTCACATTCATCTATAATGTCCTCTATACGTTCTTTTATATCATTTGGTAAAGTTATCTGTTCTTCAACTTTTTCATCCCGTTCAAATAATTTTATAGAAAGCCAACGAGAATTTAGTCCATTTAAATTATATTTAATGACATCTTCAATCTGTGAAAGAGCACTTTCCACTCCCTTTGAAAAAGTATGCTTTGGAGAAGAACTACCCTTCATTTTAGCAAGTTCTATTGCTTTTTCAGCTATTTCCTTAGAGCCAATGCCTTTTAATGCAGATGTCTCAAAAACTTCACAGCCAATAGCTTCTCCCAATTTCTTTGTATCTATGGTATCTCCATTTTTACGAACCATATCAATCATATTTACAGCCATAACCACAGGTACGCCAATTTCCATAAGTTGTGTGGTAAGATATAAATTTCTTTCAATATTGGTACCATCCACAATATTAATAATACAGTCTGGCTTTTCATTAATTAAATAATTCCTTGAGACAACTTCCTCCAGTGTATATGGAGAAAGAGAATAGATTCCAGGTAAATCTTGGATAATAACATCCTTATGGCCTTTAAGTTTACCTTCTTTCTTTTCAACAGTAACACCAGGCCAGTTGCCCACATACTGGGAACTGCCTGTTAAATTATTGAACATAGTTGTCTTACCGCTATTTGGATTACCAGCAAGAGCAATTTTAATTGACATTTGCATCCCTCCTAATTAGTATCAATTATTAAAATTTTATAACTTTTAATGAAGTATTAATTTAACTTACCTCTACTATTAAAGCTTCTTCTTTCCTGAGACTAAGTTCATAGCCTTTTACATTGATTTCTACAGGATCTCCAAAAGGAGCTACTTTACGGACATAAACTTCGGTTCCTTTAGTTAATCCCATATCCATAAACCGTCTTTTTATGGCTCCTTTTCCATGTACCTTAACAATAGTAACTGTTTCACCACATTTGATGTCTTTTAATGTTTTCATATAATTAATCTCCTTCCTGTTATAAATTTACTGTACCATAATTCTCTTTGCCATAGATTTATTTAAAGCAATCCGGGCATCTTTCACATGCAAAATCAAATCTCCAGATATCTCAGCTACCACAGTTATGTCCTGTCCAAGAACAAATCCAAGATGCTCCAAATGACGGCGAACCTCATCGTTACCTAAAATATTCTTAACACTACCTGTCTCTCCTACCTTTACCATTGTAATTGGTATCATAATACTTCCTCCTCTTCTACAAATTCTATAAAGACCGTGATATAAATTTATTTCAAAACATTACTTAATTTTAAAAAACATTATGTATATAATAATTAATTATATTCTAATTAAATTTGCGATAATGAAATTCAATATCATTCACTGCATATTATTTATTATAATACACTAATTTTTTTTTGTAAACAGAGTATGCAAAATTGTTGTATTTTTTGCAAAAAAATAAAATCAGGACTTTAATTCGTCAAGCCCTGATAGAACTTTTTATATTTTTATTAGACCTACTACTTTTTAGGAGCTAAAATCATAAACATATTATTCCCTTCTAATCTAGGAGCTCTCTCTACAGATGCTTCCTCTCCAACTTTACCTAAAAATACATTTAAAACATTTCTGCCTAAATTGGTATAATTATTTTGTCTCCCTCTAAACCTTATAGACACTTTGACCTTATTACCTTTAGCTAAAAACTTTCTTGCATTATTAGCTTTAATCTCTATATCATTTTGCTCAATAGTAGCACTCAGTCTAATCTCTTTCAACTCAACAATTTTTTGATTTTTTTTAGCAAGCTTTGCCTTTTTGGACTGTTCATAGACAAATTTACTATAATTCATTATTTTACATACCGGCGGTTTAGCCTGTGGTGAAACCATCACCAAATCCATACCCTTTTCTTTTGCCATATCTAGAGCCTCTTTGGTATTTATAATAACACTATCTTTTTCTCCTACCAATCTAACTTTCTCTACTCTAATTTCTTCATTTAAGTTATTAACTTTATTAATAATATACACCTCCGCAATTTTAAATTTACCTATTTATTATTATATATAAGGATTTACCCTTCTGCAACTATAAATATACTTATTTATTGTATTATTCCAATATTCACTCACCTAAAACAAAAATTTAAACTCTAAGCTTTTTGCAATTCATCAATTTCCTTTTTGAAATGTTTCTTGTAAAAATACCTAAATATAAAGTAATTGTAGGTAGAATATAACACAATAGTGCATAAGGGGCATATTTAATTGATAATATTCCTGTAAACGCCAGAATAAAAGGTACTTTTTGAATAAAAATACTTATTACTACTCCTACAGTCACTCCTGCGAGTAGAGCATTAACCATCTTTACCCCTAAAAAGCATAGTAGAAATATTAAAACCGGTACCAACAAAAACATTGGAGACATAATATAATTCTTTCCAATGAACTTCTGGAAATTACCTAGTGCCTATTCTGCTATAATATAATTTCTACCCATATATAAATAAACTATATAAACAATCCATAAAATAAACATATATTAAAAACTAAACACATTATAATACATACAAGTGTAAAAGTTAAAATAACTGTTCTATAAAAAGCAGAAATATTATAATTTTTCACCCTGAAACCTTCTTCCTGAATTTAAACATGCCAAATAAATATAATCCTTTATATTAAATAGGTTATTTCATACTGTACCATGGTATCATGAAAACTTTTAAGGTACAAGTATTTACTTTTATAATTTAATTATAAAAGACTCCATAAAAAAAGCATACTTGTTCCTATAAAAACCGCTGCAATCATATACGCTCTTATATTTAAAAATAAGCTGTTTTTGTATTTGCCCATAACCTCTTTCTTATTTGAAAGCAATATAATAAAAATTATAATAGGAATCATTATAATTCCACTTATTATCTGAGTAATAAGTGCCATAAAATTCAAGGAAAGATTAGGTATTAAAATAATCAGTGCTGCTATAACTACACTTCCTACATATACGGTATAAAATTTACGGGCTTCTTTTATCTTATTATTTAAACTATGGGGCCAATTAAAAGCATCTGCTACACACCAGGAAGAAGATAGTGATATTGTAATTGATGCTAACAGACCTGCATTGAATATGCCAAGGGCAAATAATATACCTATGCTTTTTCCAAAATAATTGGTAAAACCAAGTATCAATTCAGCAGGTCCTGCATTTTCTATATTCTGTACATGGCCAAATAATGCAGCTCCAAAAATAAGTATGGAAATAGCTATTATTACCTGGACTATACAGCCTATACGAATATCCATACGTCTTGCTAGAATATGACTTTCCCCTATACCTCCTTTATCCATATAGGCACTGCTTTGGAAAAATACCATCCAGGGTGCTATTGAATTGCCGCAAACAGCTGCAATATACCACAATAAATCATTATTACCATGAATCAAATTGAAAGATATAAAGTTATGTGGAATAAATACTGCACTTGGATGAACAATAAAAGCAATAATAATAAATAACACATTAGAACTGCCTATTAAAAGTGCCATTTTTTCCTTCTTTTTATATCCTGCAAATATAATGATTGATAGTACAAGTATTAAACTTATAGCCGTACCTATCAAAATAGGTATACCAATAACAATTAATCCTGCGGTCATACCTATAAATTCCGTAGAAAGCATTAAAATATTTTCTACAATTAAAACAGCCACATTATACTTCATCCAATACTTCCCATAATATTTTTCAATAAGCTTTATAAGACTTTTCCCACTCATAGTTCCAACTCGCATTGACATTTCTTGAACTGTATAGGGTATTATAACAAGGAAAATACAAAAAGGTATGAATAGACTTATACCAAATTTCATACCTGTTATACAGTAAGATATCACTCCTCCAGCATCATTGTCTCCCATGGCAGCCAAAAGTCCCGGTCCTATAACTGTCCAAAATAACGCACTGCGGGTTAAATATTTTTTTTCTTTTTTATCTATAATATTATAAAATTTTGATTTACCTATATTAAATCCTTCTAATCTATTCTCATTTAAACCATTCATTTTATTGTTACCTCCAAAACAGATTACATATCCAACTGAATCTAATATCATAGTATACTTATATGTAAAAATTGTTTCTTATTTTTCAAATTAACATTGAAATAAATTCAACATAACAAAATTATAAAAGTCTATTATACTAACATACACCCCACTGCATATACTTTAATATAACTAATTATATTGATTTTTAAATACCTTTAATTGATTGAGGAGTGAGATAAGTGTGTATGAAAACAAAAAAAAATCCCAATTAGGCTCTATGATTAGAACTTTGCTAAAAGAGAATTCTCTTTCTATGCGCAAATTAAGTTCTATAAGTGGAATAGACACCGCTACTATTTCAAGAATTGTAAATGGAAAACAAAATGCAAATATGAACCATCTTCGGATTCTTTCTAAATATTTAAATGTACCCATAAAAAAATTATTAATAGCGGACGGATATGATATGGCCTCTTTAGATGAGGATTCCATGGATTCACCTTCTCTTATAAAAAATATCCATGAACTATTAAAATTGCCCGACTTACTAAATTACAAATGTGATTTATCCAAAATAGAAGAAGAACTATCAAAATATAAAATATATGCCCTTACAGAAGAAGGGCAAAATATTATATATAAAGATTTCAATAAAAAAATAGAAGCTGTAAACGGAGATGGTTTTTTTATTGAGGAATTAAAAGAAATGTACAAAAAATTCTGCGACCAAAGTATTCCAGAGGAAATTCATGCCCTACTTGGAAGTGGATTGCTCTACTTTATACTTTCTGTGGATATTATACCTGATTATATATTTCCAATAGGATATCTAGATGATATTATAGCAATAAAATTAGTACTCCACAATATACTAGAGGTAAAAGCAAAAAATGAAAAAGACATGTATAAGATACTTTAAATATTTATTTCTATCAAAACTATAAAGTAAGGCACCAAACCTTTAGATTTAGTGCCTTACTTTATAGTTTCCTTTAATATTTCTCTCAAAAGTAATTTGAAATTTTCAGATACCTCAGATGAGGTTTTTATAACCTCTTCGTGATTTAAAGGCTGCCTTAATATTCCAGCTGCCATATTAGTTATACAGGATATTCCCATAACTTTAATACCACTATGGTTTGCTGCAATCACCTCTGGAACTGTGGACATACCTACTGCATCTCCTCCCATTATACTTAGCATATTTATCTCTGCAGGTGTTTCGTAACTTGGTCCACTCATGTATACATATACTCCCTGCTGCAGTGGTATATTTAATTGAAGGGCTGCATTTTTAGCTATTTTCATAAGATCCCTGTTATAAGCTTCAGACATATCTGGAAATCTGGTTCCAAAGTCCTCTAGGTTTTGTCCTCTAAGAGGATTTTGTCCAGATAAATTTATATGGTCGTTTATAAGCATAAGTTCACCGCTTTTATAATTTTTGTTTACTCCCCCTGCGGCATTAGTAACTATAAGTATTTCCACTCCCAATCTTTTCATTACCCTTATTGGAAAAGTTACCTCTTCCATAGAATATCCTTCATAATAATGAAACCTTCCCTGCATAACAATTACACATTTACCTTCAAGATTTCCTATAACAAATCTATTTTTATGTCCTTCCACTGTGGAAACAGGAAAATGTGGTATTTCATTGTAATTATAAATCTTAGCTTCTTCAATTTCCTCTGCCATATCTCCTAATCCTGAACCCAGTATAATTCCTATTTTAGGTATGTTTTTTATATTATAATTTATATATTCCACTGTTTCTCTTATCTTCATACCAAAATCCATAATCAATCTCCTTTCTAATATGTAAAAATATCTATTATAAATAAGAAGGTATTTTAGTTAAATCATAAGGTGTTTCCTGATAAACATAATAATTAAGCCAATTTGAAAATAACAAATCCGCATGGCTTCTCCACTTAACTATAGGTTTCCTATCTGGATTATCATCTGGAAAATAATTTATAGGTATTTTTATATTTTTACCCTTTGAAATATCTCTCATATATTCTTCTTTCAATGTAAGAGGATCATACTCTGAATGTCCTGTTACAAAAATTCTTCTTCCCTTGTCATCAAAAATTAAATAAACTCCGGCTTCTTTAGATTGTGCCAGTATAGTCAATTCCTTGACTTTTTCAATGTCAGTCCTTTTCACTTCTGTATACCTAGAATGAGGTACATAAAATTCATCATCAAATCCTCGTACAAGTTTTTCTTTTTCTTCTAAAACTTCATGTTTAAATACTCCAAATAACTTTTCCTTTAACATATATTTGGGTATGCCATAATGATAGTATAATCCCGCTTGTGCACCCCAACATATATGTAATGTAGAATATACGTTATATTTGCTCCACTCCATTATTTCCTTCAACTCTTCCCAATAATTCACCATAGAAAATTCTAAATGTTCTATGGGAGCTCCAGTAATAATTAGACCATCAAATTTTTCATTTTTTATCTCATCAAAAGTCTTGTAAAAATTAGTTAAATACTCTTCTGAAGTATTTTTACACACATGGGTTTTTAAATGGAGTAATTCAATCTCAATCTGAAGCGCAGTATTGCCTATAAGTCTAAGCAATTGAACCTCCGTAGTGATTTTAACAGGCATAAGATTTAAAATAGCAATTTTAAGCGGTCTTATATCTTGATGAAAGGCCACATTTTCAGGCATTATAAATATATTTTCACTATTTAAAATTTCAGCAGCAGGTAAATCATCTCTTATTTTTATTGGCATAGCATCACCTCTAAATAACTTAATTGTATTAAATTTCGTCAAATTTCATTATATCACAATATTACAGCCAATTATATTTGAAAATTAAAATTTTACAGAAAAAAACCTCACTATAATTTTTACATACTATAGTAAGGTTTAAATCTATTTATTTGGTCTATATATTATAGAAGAAGTATATTTGTATATAAAGATATAAAGAACACAAGAATTTACCTTACACCAGTATAAATAGTTTAATATCCAATTATAATCCTTTATTATATTGCTATAAATTAAAAACTATAATTAAACAGTTCGCCACTTATATTGATGATTCGTTCAACCATATAACATACCTACACAGCCACATACAACCCTTTAGCTGTATATAACCATCTCAGCACCCTATATGATCTTCGCTGAACCTTATACAACAATTTGGGATCCTATTATAATCAATATACTCAACTATAATAAAACCTTTCACCGACATATAAAATCCACCCTTAATTGTATATATGGTGTTCTTTAACTTTTAGCGTGAACATTACAAAAACTTACTAAGAAGTATTTTTAAAAGTATCTACTAAATTTCTAAAAAGCTATATACAATTTCCGGCTAGCTTATATATATTCTTAAATATAAGAACATATATAAGCTTCGGCTCAATTCTCATGCTCTTTACACTATTTAATATACCCTGATATAAAAAAATAATTCACTTTTTCTTTATGTAAATTTTAGTTATTCTATTTTGTTACACACATTTTAAAAAATTTTTAAAAATGTGTTGAC
>ENA-UOOI01001879-UOOI01001879.1-fermentation-metagenome-genome-assembly--contig:-NODE-1879-length-19920-cov-100.567430_pt1 | contig 19920 bp, 14 predicted proteins | sample MGYA00245779_ERZ724027 | MGnify/ENA primary metagenome ERZ724027 (study PRJEB28704, sample SAMN03018318) | fermentation metagenome | biome: anthropogenic terrestrial biome; feature: soil...
AATCTTTAGATTTATCAAGAGATTGTTACTATTCACACCCGACATGTATACCATGATATGATTTCGACAAATGTATCCGATTCGGAGACGCTTTCGCTTAGTTGCATTACGTAGCGGTACATAAGGCTCCAAAATACGGAGCCAAAGTACCGACGAATGCAAATACTCCTTATCGGATATCATTTGTCGAAATCATAGGATAGACTTTATTAGGGTGTGAACAGTAACAGATTTATCATGGATGATACGCCATTATTTACAATCCTGCGTGATATGTGTATAATATGTCATACTAGTGAAAATAAATATTTATCAAGCACAGTAAAGCTCTTGCAAAGAATTTTCAAACCTGCGGCTTTCGTATTATGCTTGATTTCCTAATCATAGAAAGGGCCTGTAAAATGGAAAAGGAATTCAAAAGTCATTTAATAAAAACGGTTGCCCCCAATTCGATCGGGGAAGAAATGGGCGTAGAGCCCGGCGATTATCTGATTGCCATTAATGATGAAGAAATCGACGATGTATTTGATTACCAATATCTTATCAAAGATGAATATGTTGAAATTCTGATTAGAAAAAGTGATGGAGAAGAATGGCTTCTTGAAATAGATAAGGATTACGATGAGGATTTGGGCATTGATTTTGAAAATGGTCTTATGAGCGATTATCGTTCCTGCCATAACAAATGCATTTTCTGCTTTATTGACCAGATGCCGGACGGGATGCGTGATACTCTGTATTTTAAGGATGATGACTCCAGACTGTCGTTTCTCCAGGGTAATTATATTACCCTGACTAATATGACTGACAAGGATATCAACCGGATCATCCGTTTTCACCTTGCTCCGATTAATATATCCGTTCAGACCACCAACCCGGAACTTCGCTGCAGGATGCTAAACAACCGTTTTGCAGGAAGTGCCCTTAAGAATCTTGATAAGCTGTATGAGAATCATATCGAAATGAATGGTCAGATTGTTTTATGTAAACATATCAATGACGGCCCGGAACTTGAAAGGTCGATCCATGACTTGTCAAAATATCTTCCGTTTATGAGAAGTGTTTCTGTCGTACCGGCAGGAATCACGAAGTACCGTGAAGGTCTGTATCCTCTTGAATTATTTACGAAACAGGAGGCAGGATGTGTCATCGACTTGATTGAAAGCTATCAGCAGGATTTTTATGAAAACTTCGGACTTCATTTTATACATGCCAGCGATGAGTTTTACATTACCGCAGAACGCAAATTTCCTGAGGAAGAACGTTATGACGGTTATATCCAGTTGGAAAACGGTGTTGGTATGATGAGATTGTTTATCAACGAATTCCATGAAGCATTTCATAGTATGGTGAAATCGGAGGAATATAAAAAATTAAAAACCATCCATGGAAATATTACAATTGCTACCGGAAAACTCGCCTATTCTACTGTCCTTTCCTTCTCAGAAGAAATCATGGAGGCTTTTCCTGATATAAGGATAAGCGTAGTAGGTATCCGGAATGATTTCTTTGGTGAGACGATAACCGTAGCCGGGCTGATTACCGGGCAGGATCTTATGAAGCAGTTAAAGGAACAAAAGGATCAGGGAATCCCTTTGGGGAATCGTCTGCTGATCCCCTCCAGCATGTTAAGAATGGGAGAAAATGTTTTTCTTGATGATATCACCGGAGATCAGGTTGAAAAAGAGCTCGCTATTAAGCTTGTACCGGTAGAATCCGGTGGCCGGGAGTTTCTCGATGCGATATTAAATGCCGATTACCGAATGAATAGAAATAATGAAAACATTGGGTATATAAAGGCATATGAAGATTAGATTTATTACCGGTATGAGTATCATAAGCTGATATATTCATACCGGAAGCTTTACCACAAAGGTCGATCCTCCTCCGGGGGTATTCCGGATAAGAATATCTCCCTTATGGAGCTCCGCCAGCTCTTTGGCTATGCTCAGTCCCAATCCGAAATGCTTTTTCCCGGTTCGGGATTGATCTCCCCGGTAAAAACGTTCAAATACATGCTTTTTCTCCTCCTCCGACATCCCCTTGCCATGGTCTTCAACTTCAATTACCATATAACGCTTCTGCTGATAAGCCCGAAGTACGATTCTCTCTCCCTTCGGGGTATAACTCATTGCATTGTCCGTAAGAATCGTGAGGATCTGCTTAATCCGTTCCTTATCCCCGGGAATGGTACAGAGTGCCTCTTCCGGCAGCTCCAGCGTGATTACTGCCTGCTTCTCATTCATGCAAGTACAGAACATATCATAGCATTCAATCAACAGCGTATCCATATCCAGCGGTTCTATATTCAGCTTCCAATGCCTGGCATCTGCTGCCGCCAGCAAAAGCATATCATTAATCAGCCGGGCCATCCGGTCACATTCACCCTCCACATGCACAAGAAAATGACCTGCCTCTGACGGATCCTCCCGGATGGAGGCCAAACCGGTCTTTATCACCGTAAGCGGAGACCTAAGCTCATGAGAAACCGCTGCAATAAAGGCATTCTGCTTTTTCTGCCCCTCCTCCAGAGGCTTCATCACTTTACTGATATAGAGCCAGCTTATGAAAAATAATGCCGCTACTCCCATCAGATCAATAACAATAACAAATAGGATTTGTCCGGCCTGGGCTCTGGAACGCTGCCCATTTTCCGAAAATACCATAATATTCTGCCAGCCGTTCTGTGTAGGAATGCTGACTGCCATTCCAAGGTAGGAGCCTTCATTTTTATACTCCAGGGACAGAACCGAAGTTTTCGCCACTTTTGAATATAAGGGTCTCCGGTCCATACGGATGCCTTCGGAAGCGGCATACTCCTTTATTTCTTCCGCCAGAGCATTCCTATCCATTTCGCCCTCCGCCTGATAACTGCTTGTGAGCCGCTTCCCGTTTTCTTCTATCAAAATGATGTAATGGTTCTCCGCCTGTTTCTGCCGCATCCAGGTGCTGTTAATGATATTATCCGATTGGATCTTCTCAGCAATCTGCTCCGTATTTTTCTGGAACAGTACCTTCTCCTGCTCGCTGTTTTGCTTGTAATTAATGACAGATATCCCTATAATGATTACAGTCAATATCACACTGGTGGTAATGCCATAGAGAAGAATCAATCTGAATTTCAACTGTTTAAACACAAGAAGCCTCCTTTACTCCTTCAATTGGTAACCGATCCCCCGGACTGTTTTGATGGTCGCATGACTATGTATTGATTTTAGGCGCTTTCGCAGAAAATAGATAAAATTATCCAGATTTCCATCCGATACAAAACTGTCCGCTCCCCAGACCCGGGTAAGCAGCATGTCCCGGGTGAGAATCTGCCCCTTGTTTTTGATAAAGAAGCTTAAGAGGTCTCCTTCCCTTTTGGACAGGCTGCAGGACTCCTTCTCCCCGACTAACTGCATGGTTCCCAAATCGAGCGTAAAATCAGAAAAATGCAGCTGCTCAAAATTCTCAATTTTAGCCGGCCTCCTTGCCAAAGCTCTTATTCTTGCAAGGAGTTCTTCTATATCAAAGGGTTTGGTCAGATAATCATCCGCTCCGGTATCAAGACCTTCGACCCGATTCTTCAGGGTGTCCATTGCGGTTACCATAATGACCGGCGTAGCGATACCTTGCTTTCGGAGCTTGTCAAGGATGGTCAGTCCATCCATTCCCGGAAGCATCCGATCCAGCACAATAATGTCATAGGTCTGTTTGCCGGTATAAAACAATGCATCCTCCCCGTCATGACAAAAATCTGCTTCTATATTATTTTTCTTTAATTGATATTTTAAGATGGAACATAAGTCCTCATCATCTTCAACAATCAGAAGATACATTCTTCGCAGCTCCTTTCGTTGCCGGAGGCTATTTTCATTACAACCGAAATATATCCTTATCCTTTATTCTTACGAATTCTTCTATTTTTAAAGATTGATTAGAGATAAGCATTATATAACATATCTATACGCTGAATGCAACATGCAGAAAAGCATCTCAGCCAGATTGAAAGGAGTAAGAAAATGAAAAGAAAGCAATTCCTGTGTTTTATACTAATGTTTTGCTGCATCTTATGCGGCTGTAGCCAGAAAAAAGACACAGAAGAAACGAATAACTCGCTAAAAGGCAGATATGTTGAGAAAAATCTCCCGCTGCCTGCAGAGATAACCGAAGAGTTCCTTCAGCTTACCAAGAAGGATCAAAAGCCATTGCTCTACAGTTTTAACGAATCCCCTTTTGTCATAGCGGGCTATCAGCTGGAGAGTGACGGTACCTGGACAGAAGTGACCCCGGCATGGATCAAATCCATTGCCTCCCTGCCAAGAGGATGGGCCTATCAGCCCCAGTTTATGGAGGATTCCAACGGGTATCAGTATCTGTTCTATTACGAGCTTACCGATACCGGTCTGATACCGAATCTACTATGCTCCAAGGATGGAATCACTTACGAGGCTCTGCATCCGGAGGGCTGGGAAGATTCCTCCAGCTTCTCCCAGATAGCTGTGATGGAGGATGGGACAATCGCAGTCATCTTCTACAATAATGAGGTCAAACTATATAGCAGTACAGACCAGAAGCTCTTATACACTCTGTCCGACCTTCCTTATCACAGTGATTTTCTAAGCGCCATGGGAACAAAGCTTATCCTGGGAGAAGACGACAAAAACTATAAGATTAAAAATATCGTTGTATATGATACCTCTCTTCAAAACAGCGCCAGTTATCCTTTTGAAGCTACGATTGATTCTGACATATATGCCGATCATAACAATCAGGATATCCTTCTGTGTAATGCGGACGGTATTTTTAAACTGGAGGAGGGTACCTCCCTCTGGAACTGCGTCCTTGACGGCACCCTGACCTCTCTGGCAATGCCTACCATGTGGTATTGCGGATTTACCGCCGATGCTTTGGATAACTATTACGTACTGTTTAATAGTGATAACGGTTATTCCCTTATGCAATATACCCTTGATGAAGAGCTGGATGCTATTCCATCCAACGAGCTGAATATCTATACCCTTACGGACAACAACACTCTGAGACAGGCTGCGGCAATCTTTCAGCAGAAGCACACCGATGTTAAAGTTAATTTTACCATAGCTATGACAAAGGAGGAATATGCATCGGCAGATATGGCAACCAAGGAGGATTATATCCGCGCCTTGAATACGGAGCTTCTGGCCGGAAGCAATTATGATGTTCTTGTTCTGGACGGTCTTCCGGCGGATTCCCTGATTGAAAAGGGAGTTCTGGCGGATATCAGTGACCTGCTGCGGCCTATGATCGAGGATGGCACGCTTTATAAAAACATTATGGATAATTACAATCAGGAAGGCAAAATCTACCGGGTTCCGGCAAGATTTAGCGTTAGTATGCTGTTTGGTAACACAGAAGATATCAACAAGCTAAACTCTTTGGATGCACTTGCCGAATACGCTTATACCCATACGGATGCTCCCATGTTTGGCTCAATTACGCTGGAGCATCTGGTCGATACCTTCCTCCCCTATGAGATCGACGATCTGTTCGATCATCAGGGTAAGATCAACCGGGATAATCTTATTCATACCCTGAATGCCCTAAAGCTTGTCAGTGACCAATGCGGTCTCCTGGAAAGTTATGACCGTGATTCCATTCCCGGCAACAATATCTGGAACCTGGTTAACGGTGGATACTTAGCCTTATCTACACCAAAAAGTTTCCTCGATGCCATCTACCCCTTCGGCATGACCAAGCATGTCAAGGGCTATTACACCTCCTATGAGAATTCCTTTATCCCTTGCTGTGAGCTTGGAATCAACAGTAAAAGTGTACAGCCGGAGCTTAGTAAAGAGTTTCTTCGAACGATTTTGTCTGAAGAAATTCAAGTGAATGATTTATATGACGGCTTCCCTGTCAATTCAAAAGCGCTGGTTGCCTCTTCCTTACAGAATCGGGACTACTCTGCGATATCCACGGTAGTCAGCGACGACGGAAGCGAAACCTCGGTTACCTTTGAGGCTTTGGACCCACAGCAGACCGAGGATCTTGTGAACATCTGTTCTTCTGTTACTAAGAAGGCTGTAAATAATGAACATATCACGGCTGCCATAAAAGAAGGAGCAGCATCGTTCTTTACCGGAGAGCTCTCCGCAGAGGCCGCCGCGGATGCAATTATCGAAAAATTGAATGTGTATCTGTCAGAATAAGGAAAGAGACACCTGATATAAGTACGAAACAAGGGTATTGGTAAGACAATCCCCCTGTCATGAATAACGGCAGCCATATTCGGGAACTGATCCCGGATATGGCTGCCGTTTGCTTTTCTTGTGATAATTTAGGCCACTTAACTGTAAATATTAACATAATTTATATTCTTATATCCTCAAGAATTTCTAATAAATATAAAATTGCCAATGCCTGCCCATAAGGCATCGATTTTATTTCTATATTCTTATAAAATTGCTTTGACTCCCTTCCCATAGCAGTACCATAAGAAACCTGATTCACTATTCCATCTTCCGTAATGTTATTTAGGATAGGTTCAAGAGCCTTATAAGCATTTTCCTTGTATTCAATATCAATATATCCCAGATGTACTGCTCTTAAAATACCATAGCAAAAGCCACAGGTAGCACTGGATTCCACATAAGAATCCGGGTCATCAATCAATGTGTGCCACATACCCGAGGGATCTTGGTATTCCTTCAATGCAGATACCTGCAATTGTAATGTTTCCACAAGATATCGTTTAAAGCTTTCATCATAAGGCACCATATTTAAAAATTCTGGAATCGCTATTGTTACCCAGCAATTGCCACGTCCCCATAATGCTTCAGAGAAATTATGGTTACCATGAAATGTCCATCCGTGAAACCATAAACCTGTTTTTTTATCCGTCAGATACTTGATATGTATTAAAAACTGGTATTTCGCTTCCTCTATATATTCGTGGTTCCCAGTAATGCGACCATAATTTGCAAGAAAGAGCACCGTCATAATCAAGGTATCATCCCATAATTCTTGTTCATTTACTGTATCTGAGGTTATATGTTGAAATCCACCCTCCTTTGTCCTTGGTAGTTCCTTTATAATCCAGTCTGCCCATTCCTTACAACGAGCCGTATAATTGTTGCTATCCGTATATTCTGCAAGGTAGGATAATGCAAGCATCGGAGCACATGTATTAATGTTTTTTGAAGGCAGCCCCATCTCAAGCCGTTCGTCATAATATTTGATGAGCATATTCAGATATTTTTGCTCCTTCGTACTGTCAAATAATTTCCATAACCCAAATAGACCGATTCCTTGCGTCCATTCCCAATACTGGTATTTGCTGATATCATCACCAGCAAGATTATTTGATTTCATATTGGACAAGAAAATAGTATCATCCTCATATAGCACCTTTTGAAAACTCGTAATTAACCTGTTCAGCTTATCCTTAATGATATTTTCCATATTTGTTAGCATGTTACATTCCTTTCAGTCTATCATTTGTTCTAACTTGAGTTGCAGTACGATAGTCATTTATATATTGTATTTCACTACTTCTTTAACATAGATATTATACTGTAAACATTATAAAATCTATGCTTTTCTTGTCTGAATCACATTTTATATTGCATTATTTGCTTTTTTCAATTACAATTGTAATAATATATGATTCTTAATTACATTTTATAAAGAAGGGATAACTACTCTATCTCGAATCGAATAGTTATAATAGGTAAATTCCATGCTGCTTGATAATATTGTATTATATGAAAAACATCACTTAACAGAAATCAATTCCCCTGAGGATGCTTTTTATTACTTCTTTGATTATGACGAACGCTCCTATACAATTAATATGGAGTTTCCACATTTTCATCAATTTTATGAATTTTGTATCTTCCTTGATGAAACAGCCAATCATTTAATTGAAGGTGACATCTACGATCTACAGTTTTTGGACATTGTTGCAATCAAGCCCTCCGTATTACATAAAACGCAATATCCTCACGGAGGACCGAAGAAACGTTTAATTATCAACTTCATGTTCCCTATGGATACTGAGGGTATCCGTGATGATCTGAAGACTTTGTTTACCATCTTTGATAAGCCGGTGCCTATTTATCGTTTTGTTGGTTCCTATAGAGATCAGATCTTTGGTATTTTGAACGATATTTTCCGTTTAACAAATTCAGACCACGGCATCAACACTCTTCTGATTCATAATAAATTTATTGAGTTTCTGACTAAGATTTATTTATTTCAAAATATGAATACCTATGTCGTTCATTCTTCTGAAAACAATTTAACCAGTAAGGTATACTCCATAACCTCTTATATTCATGAACATTATAAAGAGAATCTTTCTCTGGAACATATCGCCAAGCAATTTTATATCAGCAGCTACTACCTAAGTCATCAGTTTAAGAAAATTACAGGCTTTACTCTGAATAATTATATTCAGATGACAAGGATACGAAATGCTCAACAACTGCTTCTGACTTCCGATATGAAGGTGACACATATTGCTGAAGCCTGCGGCTTCTTAAGCTTCTCACAATTTAATCGCACCTTCAATAAACACTGTGGTACTTCCCCGACGAAGTATCGCTCCAGTAAAGGCTTAAAAACATTATCCTCTATCCAACGAAGCGAATAATTTCTTAAAAATAGCCGCTTAAATACATTTCGTAAATGAATTGCATTTCAAATATAACTTATGCATGAATTCGAAATGTTTTTATTTCATAAGGTTTAATTACAAAACTAAGCGAACCGTTCTGATATTCAAAATTCTTCTCGGTATAATCCCGTTCCATAAGATCACACTCAGATATATCATGACGTGATAATTGCTTTAAAGTTATTGTTGCCTTCGTGCGCCTTCCATAGGCTTCATACATACGCATGATGATATCATTACTATCCTCTGCTTTCTTTAAGACTTCGACCACTACATTATCTTGATTGACCTCCAGGAAAGACCATTCCTGATCAGCAGCAGGACGTTTCTCTCCATCCATCAGCGTGGAATAAGGCGGACGATTTAAATCATAAGCTTCCTGAATCACCCGGCCCATTCGGAAATCTCCTTTATGAGGCAGTAAAGAATATGTAAATTGATGTATTTCTTGATCTGCCTCCGGATTTGGGAATATTCCGGACTTAATCAAAGTCAGTCTTATCACAGATTCATTAATATCATAGCCATATTTACAATCATTCAACAATGCCACACCGTAACCGTCTTCCGCTAAGTCCGCCCATTTGTGTGCACAAACTTCAAACTTTGCTTTCTCCCAACTTGTATTTTGATGAATTGGTCGCTCCACATTCCCATACTGAATCTCATACACGGCTTTGTCTGTCGTAATATCCATTGGAAATGCCACCTTAAGTAAAAGCTGCGACTCCTTCCAGTCAACAACTGTTTTAAAATCAATTCTCCTGGAATGCGAATAAAGGATCATATCCTGATCAATGATTGAATCCATAAATTTATGCGTAATATGAATGCAGGTACGAAGCGGACCATGCTCCGTAATACGAAGGCTCTTAAGTTCTGAAACCGTCCAGTATTTCTCGATATAGGTTGAATCTATGTTCCATGCATCATATTCGGCAGGACGATCCTGGTATACAATCAACTGATTCGCACATCCGCCTGCAGGAAGCAATTCGCGCTCTTCTTCTTTATCTATTAGGGAAATAATCTCGCCATTACCATTTAATAAGATTGAATAATACGGCGTTTCGATACGATTGTTCTGCAGGCAAACTGGGAGCTCAATCGCCTCTTGATGCATTACTTTATCCTCAATCTTTTGATAATTCTCTCTTCTGCAAACCTTCAAAGTTCTCCATCCCATAGACGGAATATCCTTAACCTGGCAAATCAGTTTACCCTCTGCAGTATATTGAAGCACCAGGTGCTCTCCTTCCTGCAGAACCTCAAGCTCATTAAACGGATTATCCCACTCAATATCTTGTAAGGGGAACTCAACCATGACATCCCGTCTAAACCCTAACTGGTTCCAGACGATGAATGTAGCTGAATTTTTTTCTGCCTGCACCGCAATTGTCTTACATATATCGGTCAATGATTGCCGGATCCGTCTTGAAGCCTCATCTATTATCTTTTTATATTGCTTCTGGGAGTCATCATATACTTCCTTTATGGAAGATCCGGGGAGGATATCATGAAATTGATTGAGCATCGTCAGCTTCCACAAGACTTTAAGTTCCTTCTCCGGATAAAGAAGCATTCCTCCAACAACCTGATCCAGAACAGAGAATAGCTCGACATCTGTATTAAGAAATTCACATAAGCGATTATATCGTTTATTCCTTGCCATAGAGGTATAAGTTCCGCGGTGATATTCCAAATATAATTCACCGTACCATTTTGGCAGGCGCTTTCCCTCCAACTTTTTTTCAATTAATTGAAAAAAATCTTTTACAAAGGTTTGCCTTGTAATGGGACATCCCGGAATACCTTGTTCCATCCTCCTGGATTCCTCAAGCATCCTGCCTGTTGCGCCCCCGCCGCCGTCACCAAAACCATAACATGTCAGAACCTCCTGAAGGAGATTCTTATTCTGAAATCTCTGCCAGGTCCCCATAATCTGGCTTGCGTTTTGTCGTCCGTTATAAGTTGTACTAAATTCCTTTTTTCTTTGTAATTCCGGATAAGGGTTATAATCTCTTGTTGTAATGAAATATGTTAATATTTCTGTACCATCGATGCCTTTCCACATCATAACATCATTGGGAATCTGATTTGATTCATTCCATGCAATCTTTGTTGTCATAAAATATCGAATGCCAGATTTTAATAAAATCTGAGGCATGGCTGCACTATAACCAAATACATCCGGAAGCCACAGGACTAAATTATCCCCCTTGCCAAATTCCTGTTGAAAGAATTGCTTTCCATACATAATCTGCCTAATCAGGGATTCTCCTGAAATCAAATTACAATCCGCTTCCAACCACATTGCACCCTCGGTTTCCCAACGCCCTTGTGCCACACGATTACGAATTTGTTCATAAACCTCAGGACAGTCCTCTTTAACGAATTCATAAAGCTGAGGCTGACTAGACATAAATTTATATTCCGGATAACGGTTCATAAGATACAATACCGTCTGAAAGCTGCGTATCGCTTTTTCTCTGGTCTGCTTAAGGGTCCATTTCCATGCAATATCGATATGAGTATGTCCGATACTATGAACCGAAATTTCCTGCCTACCGCATAATTTATCATAATAGTTTTCTCTGAGATATTGATCCGCTTCCTTGATGGAACGATAGAAACTATCATTTCCTACTTTACGAGTATCAAGCAGATTTACTGTCTCCGCTAATATTTGAATTGTTTGCAGCTTCTTGATATCATCATCCCTAAGAAGCGAAGCAACTTCAAAGGGAACTTTGAGGTCATAATAAAGCTTTTCCACATCCCGGTGAATAACAGAAGCGTTCATGGTAAGAACGATAGAGGGAGAAACACTGTTGGAATAGGCATATAGACCAATCTCGTAGTTTCTGTCTTTTTCTGCACACTCCGTCAGTATCATCTCGCTATGATTCAGATCCATCGCACAAACCAATTCGTGATCAATATAAGCCAGAAATTGAGGATTATCGGTATCCCACAGATCTGTTGCTCCCGTCCTTACATGAATTACAATTTCTTTTTTTGCAAATTCCTGGGGAATCGTCAGATAGGCTTTAAAGCAGCAATGATAATCTTTGCCGCCCCAATGACTTCCTCCGGCAAATGGCTTCCAATCAATCGGAGGCTCCTGCATGACATATCTCTGCCCATATCCAACCTGTTTCATCAGAAAACCATCAATGGATATGGCATCTGTGTATCTTGCAGCATCCAAAACCTTGACCAATGTATTTATTCTCTTAATTAGTTCCTCCATGATTCACTCCATCAAATATAACCTTAGTTAGTCTATAACCTTAATTGTCACTGTCTTCTCACATGGAGTATATTCATTAAGATAAATCGTATATCCCATGTCATTCTTATCCTCACCGGAATAATGACCAGGAAATTCATGTATACCAAAGCCTGGTCCAATCTGAATATGGTTCTGACTATGAGTCAGATTCACATATCCATCGCGCAGAATCATGCCGGAGCCTCTCTCTGCCTGAAGATAAAAATGTTCATTTTCCAGAATACTGGCTGAGGGAACACATATATTAAGCCGAAGAGGAAGCCGATCCAGGCCTTCTGCTTTCATGGTTAATTGCAGTCCATCCTCAAGTTCTTTTATTCTCACTGTCAATGCTACTTCACTATTATGTAACAATTCTCTCTTAGAATGATCCATCTCCCACCAATCACTGGTACCGGTGTAATCCTTAAATGGTTGGTAATACCAACTTTGTTCTGTTGAACTAAGAATATATTCCTTATCATTTACTTCTAAGCTTTGTGGTAAAAAATTACGAATAGCGCAATAGCTTTCGCCAATTTTGACATAGATTAAGGTCTCTTTTACTTTCAAGAATAGGAAAGCACTGTTGTTTTTCAAAACTGTATACCCAAACTTTGGTGTCTTCACCCTCACGACACCTGAATTTTTATAAAAGTTACGATAATTATCGAGAAAGCCATAGCCAACGAAACGATATTGAAGCATTGCATCATTTAGCATAAGGATATGAAGGCAATCCGGTGCCATATCACCACGTTCCATATTATCCTTTATAATCTTATGTGCTGCCGCATCAAATTCAGGATTAAAATGCAGACTGGTCAGGTATAGGTACTGATAGAAGTAAATATCCATATATGCTGTCTTTCCCTGATCCTGTCTAGTAGAATTCTGCGTAAAAATCGTATCATCCGGGTCAACATAAGTAAGCATCATATGAAGATTACGTTCTACATAACCCAGATATTTAGCATCTCTGCTTTCCTCATACATTGCAATCATTGCATTATTTACAACCGCATTATAGCCGCCAGTAGAACGTTCTGCATACTGTCCATACTCATCGCCATCAATTCCTTCTTCCAGATATTCCTTTGCTCTCTCAAGATACTGTAGCGCTTCCGGCTCTCCAGCTAACAGGTTTGCTCCTTGCATTAATGCCGCACAGATTGCCCAGCGATGATTAGGTGTGTGAAATCCGCCTTTCTTAATTCCTTCCAGCGCCATACAAAGTATCTTATAATATTTATCCTTTAGTTCCTTTGCTCTGTCCTCTGTATCATATTTCATTAATAGGCGATAAGCCGCAATTAACCGTTTAAAACAAAAAGCAGTATCCGGTGCTGATTTAAAATTGCAGGATGGATAATCAAAGCTTCCGTCCTCTCTCTGTAAAGCTGCAACAAAATCAAGAGCCAGATTCATGGAATGAAGAAGCTGGGGATCATGATAAAATCTGCTGCTTTGATTTAGATATACTGCAACTGCAGTCGTTAATACATAGACCGTTGGCTTTACTTCCACAATCGGTGTTCTCAGTCCACCATAATCTTTTCTACTTGAATCTTTCACTTGATTATGCATAAAATCTGTTACTCGTTTTTCTGCAGAATGAATTAATCTGCCTATATATCTGTCCATTAAGTTCTCCTTTCAATCTTTCCATCTTCACTCAATAAATATTGGATTGGTTATTGCCATATTAGTGCAATCATCTTCCGCAATGAAAAAAATCCATTTCACTCCATTTATATCAATACCGGATAGGGTTCTGCTATAATCATATCTGCCATTCACATAATTTATGGGTTCTAACATATATTCCTTTCTCCTGTTTCCGCTAAAATACAGGAACAACTTTCGAAGCGGGCGATTTGCATATAACTTGATATTGATATTTATCTTATCCAATCTCGAACTTACTATCTCTCCCGGTAGTTTTCCATCAATTTCAGGTATTAAAACCGGACCATTGGTCAGAAAGCTATGACCTTGCTTCAAGCTTAATAGTATGGATTGCTGCGTAACCTCACCATTAATATGTACATAGGTTCTAACTCCAGCACTGGTAAGATTTTCAGCCCATTTTGTAATTACAGGTATAAGTTTCTGAAAAGCCGCAAAATAAGTATCCATCTCACGTACAATTTCTTTTGGTAAAGCAAGACAACCGCTTTTGATTAACTGTGCCATCCAACTTAGTTTATTAATATATTTGTGGTAATCATTCGCCAGAATATTATGCGTATCGCTTCCTGACGTTGCCGGAATATAGTTTCCTTCCTCAAGGAGCCTTAACCATAGGAGAAAGGCTTTGTGATTCGTTGTACCTTGTATCATCGGATTGGAACCATTCCAAATCTCCATTGTTTCAAAAATATCAATGATATCGTTAAAATCCTCATTCCATGAAATTGATCTACTGTGGTCTTTTGGATGATTAATCTGTGGTAAGCCGCCCAATCTCTTAATATCATCCGTTATTCTTATAAATTCAGCACGAAGATTAGTATCTGTCCGCTTTTCTTTTTCTGGAATTTGATAAATGATATCCTTTTCAACTCCCAGGGCCATCACATGTCCGTTGGTAGTAGATATTTCTTTGGATATAACCGGAATAAACGAATCGCTTTTTAATGCTTTCCATTGTTGGTGATTTAATATATTATGATGATCACTTAATGCTCCAAAGGAAGCTCCCATTGCTGCCAGAGAACGGCAGACCAATTCCGGACTTTCTATCACCGGATCCGTGCCGCCATATACCGGGCTGCTGAAAATACTATGATGATGAAGATCTCCTGAATACCACCCCTCCATCCTAAGGTTAAGAATAGGAATCAACTCTATTTTTAACCTGGTTGTACGTTTCTCAGCTATATGTAAAGAAAGATTACATAGCTCATATTCAGAACCTTTTGATATTTCAACACGATAATCTCCATCTGGAAGCCTGATCGCTAATCTTCCATCCCACTCTGTTATCTCTCGAATAAAATCGACTTCTTTTCCAGCGGATATATTGGTTTCTAAGGGAAAGAATTTTACTTGTGCAGGAACTCCTTTCCCAGTCTCGTCTATTACACTAATCTGTGCCAATCCTGTTTCTTGTGAATGCCACTTTGGAGCATAATAAAAACCATTGTGATTACAGTATGCCTCCAGCCATTGAACCAGATTACATATTCTTTCCACATTGTATTCCGCATTTATTACCTCTTCTTCGGAAGACAATCTCATGCCTGCCAATATATCACATCCGATTGATAATAATTTTACTAGTTTAGACATAACCACCTCCGCGATACTGACATAACAATAGGGCAGCATTATGCTGCCCCACTATTATGAATTATTGTAACAGAATTATTTTGGTACATTAGCATCATAGTAAGCGGCTCTTTCTTCAAATATCTTATCCAATCCCGCTGCTACTAATTTACTATATTCTGCCTTCTGTAAGGAATCGAATTCTCCGGGATCACAGCTAATCAGCTTATATACATATTCGATAGCCATATCCGTCACATTCGCCAGATAAGTTGTTTCTGATTCCAAAATTGCAGGATAGGTCGGATATAGATATTGATTTGTCTGTAAAACATCATACAAATTGCTGAACCATTCCTCTGTTTCATAAATATTTGAAGTAGCCCAATTAGATACAACCGCTTCCTTACTATCAACGAATGCATAGTGTTCATTAACAATACTTAAATCTGCAGGGGTTCCGGGGTACCCTTTCGCAAATAACTCTTCCTCTGTTAATGAAATCGGAACTCCTGCGTCACTAACGGTATGATCCGGTGTAAATGCTACATTTTCGGCATTTGTAGGATCCGCCATCCAGTTGAGGTATTTCATGCAGGCGTCAGCCTTATCGGCGCTTGTTGCCGGTACCATGACAAACATGCCAAACAAGGGTTCCGTAGGATTACAGTAATCTCCTTCCGGAGTATCGAAGCAGTTTACGGGGATAAAATTTGCACCGGGAACGTTGGTCTGTAATGCCGGAACATAATCCAATACTCTTGTTGTATCATCTAATACAAAACCCACATTGCCTACGCTCACATTCTGCATATAGATATCTGTTGTAGTATCCGTTGCAAAATCCTTTGAAATTAATCCTTCATTATACAGCTGATTCATCTGCTTTAGTCCATCAAGCGCACCGGGTGCAAAAATTTTAAATGCTTCCGAATAAATATAAGCGTCTTTTTCAGATAACTCCGCTACATAAGAACCGATAAAACTAAGATAGAATTTCTCAGTATCAATGGTACCACCCATCCCCCACGGTATTACATCAGATACATTCCCCGGGTTCTGTTCTTTAAATGCACGTAAGCAGGCAAATAATTCTTCTTTCGTAGTCGGGGCACTCATACCCAGCTTATCCAGCCAGTCTTTTCTAATGTATGCCACATGACGCGGAACCTGTAATCCTCTTCTTCTCATAATGGCATACTGTTTGCCATCTGCCTGCCCCATATACTGAATATTACCGATTGTACTGCTGATTGTTGAGCCATAATTTGCATATGCATCTGTCAAATCTGCAAGTCCTTTATTAGCGGCATAATTGCCATAAATATTCTGGTCATAAGAAAAGATAATATCAGGCGCAGTTCCGCCTGCCATCATAATGTTAAGCTTATTATCTGATCCTGACCTCGGAACAGCTACAAAATTCACTTTTATATTACAATCTGCAAGTACTTGTTCTTGAATCCATTGTGTTAAAGCATTATTTTCACTTGTTGTATTCGGAGCGGCATTTCCACGGTCCCAAACCATAACAGAGATTTCTTCCGTCTTACCGTTATCCTTTATATCAGCTGAAACTGAACCAACCTCTTGTGTTGTGTCTGTACCAGTGGCTGGTGTGCCTGAATTATCAGGTTTTGTACTGCAAGCGGTTAATGTCGTAATAGCTATTAATAGTAATGAACATGCTCTAAATAACCTTTTTTTCATCCTTCATCCTCCTTGTTAGCCAAGCATACATTGATGCCCATATTATTTATTTAAATCATATTTACCATAGATAATGTATCTATCGTATTCATCTCAGTATAAATCGGATCCTTATTCATACTGCATGCATATGATTTGAATACTGTATTTCTAGGCGCACTTATCCTTTTACTGCTCCTAACATAATTCCTTTGGTAAAATATCTTTGAATAAATGGGTAAGCAATTAACATTGGTGTCATGGAAATAACAATACTTGCTGCCTTAATATTATCCGCAATTAACTGTGTATTTGTTCCCTCTTCCAAGGAAATCCTGACAGAATCGATCATCTGCTTCAACATCATTTGAACCGTATAAAGACTAGAGCGATTAATATAATACAAAACATCACTAATACCATTCCAGCGACTAACTGCATAAAACAAACTCAAGGTCGCAATTGCCGGTACCGCAAGAGGAATCGCTATTTTAATCAAGGCTTTAAATTCGGTACATCCATCAATATAAGCAGACTCATAAAGCGATTTATCAATACCTGCAAAAAAGGTACGCATAATAATCAGATTATAAGCACTTAAAGCTCCCGGTATAATTAATGCCCATATGGTATCAATAAATCCAAAGCTTTTGACATTCAGATAATTCGGTATTGTACCAGGATCAAAGTACATGGTCAGCACAAATAATGTCATAATTATCTTCCTGCCTTTTAATCCATCCTTTGACAACGGATAAGCGGCCATGATTGTCATTAGCATACATATTCCCGTATAAGCACCGGTTAGTAAAATAGAATACAAAAACGAATCCACAAAATTACTGTTGCCAAAAGACTTCTTATATGCTTCTAATGTAAATTGGACAGGGTAAATCCACACCTTGCCGGATAGGATTGCTGTCTTGGAGCTTAAAGATATCGAAACGACACGTAGAATTGGAATAATGGTTAATAATGAAATAATTACAAAAATCGCTCCAACTACGATTTGGAATATCCTTGAAGATCTGCTTTTTACTTCACTCATTATAAAATTCCTTCCTCTCCAAATTTCTTTGCCATCGTATTTACTATCAAAATAAGGATAACGCCTACTACGGACTGGAACAGGCCAACCGCAGTCGCAAAATCAAACCTCGCTGACTGCAGACCGACATTATATACATATGTACTGATTACCTCTGAAACATCTTTCACAAGGGTATTGCTCATCATATATGGACGGTCAAATCCAATGGAAACCACTTTCCCCAGCTGCATAATCAGCATTACGGTAATTGTTCCTTTAATCTGGGGAATAGTGATAAACCAAATTCTCTTCATTCTTCCCGCTCCGTCAATATAAGCAGCTTCGGACAAACTGGGATCCGTGCCGGTAAGCGCCGCAAGGTAAATGATTAGTCCATAGCCTGCACTCTGCCAGATGCCGGTTATCCAGTAGACAATTCTCCATATAACCGGATTGGTAAGAAAGTCTACACTTTCTCCTCCGAATGCCTTAATCACACCATTCAGCAAGCCGTTATTTGAGCATATCTGGTTAACTATACCGGCAATAATAACCCAGGAAAGGAAATTTGGCAGATATAATATTAATTGAGTAGATTTTTTGATAATCTTATTATTTAACTCATACAGAAACAGAGCCATTATGATCGGCACAGGAAAACCAAATATGATGTCACCAACATTTAAAATCAATGTATTTTTTAACGCAATCCAAAAATCAGCAGATGAAAAAGCTTCTTTAAAATGAGCTAAACCAATCCATTCACTATCCCAAATTCCAGCAAATATATTAAACCGTTTAAAGGCAACCACTGTGCCAAGCATTGGTCTATATTTGAACAGAATTAGATGGATTAATGGTAAAATCAACATTAGGTATAACTGGTAATTGTTTTTTAAATATGTTTTCTTTGAAACTTTATGTATGTTGCTTCCTGCTTTCGGTATTTTTTTATTTCTCATATTTTCCTCCTGTCACAGTTCAAGCATTTAGAAGTTTACCTTATGAATCATTCCCATATCCTAATTTGTTTTGTACCATATTCATAAGTTAATGCAATTATACCAAGAGCAATATGCAAAAGCTATGCTTTAATTGCGTTTACATCAAATATATATTGCATTATTTGCGTTTTTGATAATCAGTTTTAACAACTTCTTCTCTATAAATAACATTTCTAATGTAAAATCAACAATAACACGCATAATAAAAGACATATCGGAATTGTCGCATATACTGTTTTTAAAGTACAGGCATAGTAAAATGCCATCCAAGCCGAACCAGCATAGTCTTTTCGTTTTTAATATGATATACTTTGGATAAAAGTTGTATTTTATTATAGAATGTCCCATCAAGAAGAAATCTTGATGGTAAGCATAGGATATGAGGTGATAAGTCATGAGTGTCGGAATTATAGGAGGGGCGGACGGTCCCACTGCCATATATCTTGGTTCATCAATTAACTGGCCATTCATCATAAAAATGATTATTGTGATCGCTGCCGGCATACTTGCGTTTCTTTTTTTTAGAAAAAGAAAGAAGTAGTATTTTTATTTATTAAATTTTTAGCACCTAGGGATTTTGCGGACTTGTATACAGCCGAATGGAGCAATGCATTATGTGAGAAGTGGAGACATTTGGATGTTTTAGCCGTGGCTGCTTATGACCAAAACAGACTGATCGGATTAGCAGGTTGTTCTGCTGATTGTGAAACCATGTGGCAAATTGGAGTGGATGTATTGCCTGAATATTGAAGAAAAGGGATTGCCTCAGCTTTAACGAGCCATTTGGCATTAGAAATTCTGTAGCGCAATAAAGTTCCCTTTTACTGCGCTGCCTGGTCTAATATCAGATCCGTCCGAAATGCTATAAAATGTGGTTTTCGCCCTGCCTGGATTGAGATGACCGCGAAAAGCATAGATTTTATTTCTGAACTGAACCAATAACTTAAAGCCCGCCTTCACTTTATAAATTGATACTTTCTTCTCATCGGATGTAAGGCAAACGACAGTA
>ENA-UOOI01001880-UOOI01001880.1-fermentation-metagenome-genome-assembly--contig:-NODE-1880-length-19900-cov-3.115193_pt1 | contig 19900 bp, 16 predicted proteins | sample MGYA00245779_ERZ724027 | MGnify/ENA primary metagenome ERZ724027 (study PRJEB28704, sample SAMN03018318) | fermentation metagenome | biome: anthropogenic terrestrial biome; feature: soil; material...
CGGAAAGCTCATGCGCCATGATACTTCCCTCCTGCGCAACATTATTGTTGGCATTATCGGTTCCGGTGTAGGTAACTTCTTGTTTTCCCTTATCGGTTTCCATGCCTACAAAGGGTTTTCCAGCTTTCTCGTCTCTGTGGTTGGCGCCTGTGCGCTGCTTTGGATTGTCGATTTGATTTCTGGCCGCAACTAATTCCTTCCCCGCATACCGTTCTATCTCAGTTCCCATTTCCGTTCTGTGGATTGGGAACTGTTTCGCTTTTCGGAAGAAATTTTCATTCTTTTCCGATATACTCTTCCCTTTACATTGATTTTTTCATGCGTGAACGGTATAATAAAGTTTAATTTTGATGATGATTGGATGTGAATCCCTTGGCTGAACATGAAATGACAATGACTCAGAATTTTATTCACGATTTTATTGATGAAGATATTGCCGAAAACGGTGCCTACGCCGGAAAGCAGGTGCATACCCGTTTCCCGCCCGAACCCAACGGGTACCTGCACATCGGCCACGCAAAGGCGATTTTTGTGGACTTCGGTACCGCTCAAAAATATCAGGGACTGTGCAACCTACGGATGGACGACACCAACCCCACCAAAGAGGAAGTGGAATATGAGGACGCCATCCAGAAAGATATTCATTGGTTGGGCTATGACTGGCAGGATCGGTTCTACTATGCCTCGGACTACTTTGATCAAATGTATGACTACGCGGTAGAGCTGATCAAAAAGGGACTCGCTTACGTATGTCAGCTAGCGCCAGACGAGATGGCCGCCCACCGTGGCGATGTCAACACTCCCGCTACCAGCCCCTACCGGGATCGCCCCATTGCAGAAAACCTAGATTTATTCGCACGGATGAAGGCAGGCGAATTCCCCGATAGTGCTATGACCCTGCGTGCTAAAATCGACCTGGCCAGCGGCAACTTTAATATGCGTGATCCAGCCATCTACCGCATCAAGCATATGGCTCATCACCGCACCGGGGACAAGTGGTGCATTTATCCCATGTACGACTTTGCGCATCCCATTGAAGATGCCCTGGAGGGCATTACCCATTCTCTCTGCACGCTAGAGTTCGAGTCTCACCGGCCGCTATATGACTGGGTCATTGACAACATCACCATCCCCTATCATAAACCCCGCCAGATCGAATTTGCTCGCCTTGGTATCGATCACGCTGTCATGAGTAAGCGAAAACTGCGCCAGCTGGTAGAGCAGCACTACGTCTCCGGCTGGGACGACCCCCGTATGCCTACCATCTGCGGCCTGCGCCGCCGGGGCTATACTCCTGCCGCCATCCGCACCTTCTCTGAACAGATCGGCGTAGCTAAGGCAGACTCCACCGTAGAGTATTCCTTCCTGGAGCACTGTCTGCGCAGCGATTTGGACAGCCACGCCATTCGTGTCATGGCCGTGCTTCACCCCATCCCCCTCACCATTACCAACTATCCTGAGGGACAGTCTGAAACCTTCCAGGTAGAAAATCACCCCAAGGATCCCACTTTGGGCTCCCACGCCGTCACGTTTTCCAAACACCTTTTTATCGAAGCGGATGACTTCATGGAAGAACCTATTAAAAAATATAAGCGCTTAACCCCTAACGGTATGGAATGCCGTCTGAAGGGTGCTTATATCATCACCTGCACCGGCTGTGTAAAGGATGCTGCGGGAAACGTAATTGAAGTGCTTGCGGAATATGATCCCGCATCCAAGGGCGGTAATCCTGCGGATGGCCGCAAGATCAAAGGCGCTGCTATCCAGTGGGTCGACGCTGCCACTGCCGTAGATGCCGAGGTGCGGCTCTATGACAACCTTTTTGATGACGCCGCACCCGATGCCGTTGGTAAGGACTTTTTGTGCGCACTCAATCCCAACTCCCTCACTGTCCTCACTGGCTGCAAACTAGAGGCTTTTCTGGCTGATGCCGTAGCGCTCACTCCCTATCAGTTCATGCGAACTGGTTATTTCTGCGCGGACAACAAAGACAGCAAACCTGAAGCTTTGGTCTTTAATCGCTCTGTCTCCCTCAAAGACAGCTTTAAAGCAAATAAATAACTGCTCTGACGCCGAAAGAGGGACACACCACAGGTGTGTCCCTTTTTACCCAACTGCCATCCAGTCTTCGACTATATCCCGCAATGTGGTAGGCGTCACCAAATGATCCGCCATCTTGTGAACTAACTTGTCGATTATTGCTGCGCGCAGTGTGACATTGCGCAGACTCTCCGACTGCGTCTCGCCAGAACCCGAGACCACAATACGAATTCCGTAGCTTTCACAACACACACTGCCAGCAGCTTCCGCTTCCTCCACCAATATGTAATACTGTATTCGATATGCCTGTCCGATTTCATTCTCCAGATCACGCTCTTCTACAAATAGTTCCCACATTTTCTCTTCCTCCTTACTTGATAGCTGACAACGTTCATTTTAGCCGTTTCCCTATTGTTTTTCCCGAGAACTTTGTCGAATGAACATTTTTTCATTTTGGATTGGCATATATCTGTTTCAACTTTATAGTAATCATGACAACACACATTCACCCTATTATGGTACGAATACACCTTTTTTCCGCTATATCCCCACTTAATTCAAACAGCTGAACATAAACTAGAATCGAACCCGTCCAGATGCACGCTGATCTGAACGGGTTCTTCTTATCTACAGGTTGGCCACAACCTCTTGGTATTCTTCGTAAGTAATCAGTCCATTTAGCACCTGCAGCAATCCGTTGGGCGTTAAATGCTCTGGCAGTTCCAGTGCTTTCAACAACGCACTTCGGCGTTCCCGACTGCCAGGGCTGCCGGAAAGTCCGTCTCGAAACAAGTCCGCCTTGGTGATTTTCCGTCTAGCGTGAGTTTCCGCTTCTTCACCCAGCACCGTTGCCCCTGCCCGCCGCAGCACTGCTTCCAACACCTGGGGTGACATGCCTTCTACGCCCAGTTTGCCTTCTTTGCCTGGTGCATTCTTCCGTTTCTCCTTACCGTAGACATCTGGAATGTAGGCCTGCTTGATCCACTCCTGGGGAATCGCACCTTTCAAATGGCTGCGAATGACAAAGCCAGCACCATCACTGTCGGTCAAAATAATTAAACCTTGCTTTTCTGCCACCCGCCGCAACATCTTAACCGTGTCCCGCTTCTTGAATACCTGAAACCCACCTACCGGAATAATCAGGGCATCCACCACCTGGGAAAGAGTATTTTTATCATAGCGGCCTTCCACAACAATGGCCTCCTTGATTTTCAGCATGTTCCGTGCTCCCTCCTCAGCAGCAGGCCAGCTTGAGCAGCAGGTCTACCAACAGCTCTTCGCTGTCCACTCCACTGGATTTCATGGCTAAATCAGTCTCTGCCGCCAGCGCCACCGCATTCCGACACCAGCGCAAATCAAATCGACGGGCGGATTCCATCAGCCGCCGCGCCTGCCAGCTGCTGTGCATCTTCCATAGCTCAGCCAGGTAATCCTGTCCCTTTTTCTGCTCCAACGTCACCCGTGCCGACCACATTTGCCGCAGCTGCGTCCCCAACACCGCCAGTATTTTAATCGGCGCTTCATTCATCTGATATAGCTCGCTGAGCACGCCCATGGCCTGATCAAAATTTCCCTCTCCAATGGCGTTGGACATGGCAAACACTTGCGCATCCAGCACTGGCGTTGCCACCGCGTCGATATCCTCCTTGGTAATCTTAGCCCCTTTGGCATAGCTCCCAATTTTCTCAATTTCCCCGTCCAAACCGGTCATCAGTCCACCACAGAGGAAGGTTAGATATTCTGCGGTTGAGTTGTCGATTTCCTTGCCCAACGCTTTGAAGTGACGGCGAATCCAGGCATTTAAATCGCTTTGCTGCTGGGGTTGGAATTCCACCGTGATTCCAATCTTTTTGATCAGCTTCCCCAATTTGGTATTGCCCTTAGCCGGAAAGGGCAGCAAATCATAGACAAAGATCAGACAGACGTAGTCTGGCAGATCTTGAAGCATTGCCTCCAATTTGTCACGCCGCTCCTCATTTTTGTACAGATCATAGTCGTACACGATAATCACTGTTCGATCATTCATCATGGGAAAGGCGTCCACACAGTCTTCCAGATCTTGCAGCTCCAGTTCTTTTCCCTGAAACACATGAAGGTTAAAGGTTTCCGCTCCGGCAGGCAACAGCTTTTTTCGGATGGTTTCCAAATAATAATCCCGCAGGTAGTCCTCTTCTCCGTGGAACAGGTAGAGCATCCCCAGCCGATTCTCTGTCAGCGCTTTTTTTAGTTCTATCAGTCCGGCATCCGGACGTTTCTTTTGTGCCATAGTTCTCCTCATTGGTCCTTTATCGTAACCGTACCGTTGAGATCGGTTCGGTAAACATCAACTTCTGCTTCCTCAAGCCGGTCCAAAACATCCTGGGTCGGATGCCCATAAGAGTTGTCCCCTACGGAAATCACACCTACCTTCGGGGTAATCCGCTTCAGGAACTCCATGCTGGTAGAGTAGCGGGAGCCATGGTGGCTGACCACTAACACTTCCACATCAGCAATGTGCTCCCGCCGAGACAGGGTATCTTCTACCTGACTGCCCATATCACCGGTAATCAGCACATCGAAGGTTCCAGCGCTGGCCAGCACTGACAGACAAGCATCGTTATCGCTCTCCTCACCCGCCGGTGCGAAGACCTGTGCCTGTGCCTCCCCGAAGAGCAGCTCTTGATCCGCTGTTACGGTTTCCACCTCCAAATCGTACTGCTGCGCCATTTCCTCTATCTCTGCTCGATTCCCGCTGTTGTCCTCTACCTCCGGAGCCACAAGGCGCTCCACACGCACACGCTCCAATAGTTCCCCTACTCCATTGATGTGGTCGCTGTCGTAGTGGGTCAGTACCAGCAGCTTTAACTCAAAAATTCCCAGCTGGTTTAGATAATCCGCTAGTTCATCTCCCGCTGCGTTTCCCTCTGTGCCACCGCAGTCTACTGCAATTGCTTCACCGCCAGAAAGCAACGCTACACACTGCCCCTGTCCTACGTCGAGAACTCCAGTGGTTAAATTGCCTGATAACGTTGTCGTCCGATTGGCAATCAAGGCAAGAACCAAGATGGCCAATGTTCCCGCAACCGGTATCACCGCCTTCCACCCCTTTGGCTTCCGCCGGCAGGCATAGAACAGCAGTCCATAGGCCGCCAGCAACCAGAGCCGTATCCACGGAGAATCCCCTTTCAGGGCGGCAAAAGGCACCGCTGCCAGTCCTTTCCCTACAGTCACCGCATACCACGCCAAGGCTTTCACCGGCCAGGACAGAACAACTCCTACGATAGGCAATGCTCCGTAGAGCATTGCGGTCAGGAACCCGCCGCCCATCAAAAGGGAAACGCTCCAGACCACCAGTAGATTGGAAATGGGTGCGATGACTGAAACCTGATCAAAGTACAGGACGGTTAGCGGAACCGTAAAGCCCATGGCAGAGATGGTCAAAGCCATCATCTGCTTAACATTCCACAGTTGCTTCCGCACCCAGTGCATTCTCTTGCTTTCCCCAGGGTCTTCCTGCCAATCTGGAAGCAGCTTCGGCAACAGCAACTGAATCCCTAACACCGAGGTGAAAGAAAGCTGCAAGCCTACACTGCCTGCCGCCCATGGGTTCTGCACCAGAATTAGGAACAGGGCGGCGGATAATGCGGTAATCGGATCGTACTGCCGTCTGAGTATCGGCCCCAACAGCAGCAGCGTCTCCATCACCGCAGCACGCACCACGGAAGGTGCCCCACCGGTGAGCAGTGCAAAGCAATACATCAAGGGGATGGCAGCCAAGCATTTCCATCTTCGATTTCCTGGCAGCAGCAGGATAAACTCCACTAAGAAAACCATGTGCATACCGGACACTGCGGTTATATGGCTCAACCCAATTCGGGAGAGGGCATTACGGAAGGAATCGGACATCCCGCTTTTATCCCCTGTGGTCATGGCCTTCAATAGCCCACCGCTGTCCCCACGATACATTGCATCTAAGTTGGTTTGTATCCATCGGGCAAACTTCAATGGATACAGCTTCCATTCCATTCGCTCCGGGTGAACGATTTGTTCCAGCTTCACCTTTTTCCCCAGCACATGGATGCCCTGAGCGGTGTAGTAACTCACCTCCCGGTCATGGATCACCTCTGCCGTGGTAAAGCTCCCAGTGCCGGAAATTTCATCCCCCAGCGTCAGCCCTTGGTACCCCTCGTTGAGATACAGACACGCTCGAAATGTGTTTCCCGCCTTGGGCTGAACCTCTGCCGTAACAGACACACCATAGTCTGTCTCCTTCGGATAACTGATCACACAGGCCGAAAAGGGTTTGGTTTCCCCTATGTATGCCCGGGCAGGGGCGCACCAGACCATTTGATACACGGCGCACCACACAAATCCCAGGCAAAAGCTGATCGTGGTAAAAAGCACCCGCGTCCGATTGCGCCCCTTGCAAAACAGCCCGATGACAGAAAGCAGGAAACAGGCTGCTCCCACGGTCAGATGCCAGTCGTCCGGCACTAGGTATACCGCCAGAAATACTGCTGCGCAGAAGGGCAGCAATGCCCACGCCAGCCTCCTCATCGTTTTTTCTCTGCCAGTCCCAACAGATAATCCGTGGTTACATTGTAAAGCTGCGCCAGCTTGATCACTGCCCAGACTGGGATCTCCCGTTGGCCCAGCTCATATCGATGGTATACACTTCTTTGCATATGCCAATATTCCGCAATCTCGATTTTCATCTTGTCCGAATCTTCCCATAAATCTCTGATTTGTCGAAAATACATGACCGTCACCGTTCGCCACGCTTCCGATTGGAGCGCCCCAGCAAATAGTCCGTGGTCACATTGTATAGATCTGCCAGTTTGAGCACTGCCCAGACCGGGATCTCTCGTTCGCCTAACTCATACCGGCGGTACACCGTACGTTGCATGTGCAGATATTCCGCAATCTCAATTTGCGTTTTGTCTGCATCCTCGCGTAAATCTCTTAACCGTTGAAAATACATTTTTATCACCGATTAAAATGTTACCGTTCGGTCTCTTTTTTACGCCCATTTTGGCACTGTACGGTGGTTCCTACCATGAAAGAATGCCGTGGTTGCCCACGGCACTGCTTTTCAATTTTCTGATTTTCAGCCGGGAGGCCAGGTCATGTCACGTCCCGCCAGCACATGGAAGTGCAAATGCGGTACCGTCTGCCCTGCCGTTTCCCCGCAGTTAGAGACCACACGGAATTCGCTGATCCCCAGTTCCTTGGTGATCTTGGTAATCGCCTCGAAGCAACGAGCTACCACAGCAGAATTCTCCGGGGTAATCGCTCCGCAGGACGGAATGTGTTTCTTGGGAATCACCAGGAAGTGTACTGGAGCCTGAGGCGCAATGTCATAAAACGCAAACAGCGCTTCGTCCTCGTAGACCTTTTTAGAGGGGATTTCCCCTGCCACGATGGCACAGAATAAACAGTCCATTTCATTTCCCTCCTTTACTTTTCTATTACAGATCCAGTTTTGCTGCGATCAGATCATCTACAGATGCCAGTGCATCGTCGATTTTCAGCGTGTCTTTTCCGCCGCCCATAGCACTGTCCGGCTTACCGCCGCCGGAGCCACCACAGATTTTGGTCACGCTCTTGATCACGTCGCCTGCTTTGATGCCGGCCTTGACCGCTTCCTTACCGCACACAGCCAGGAAGGAAATTTTTTCTCCGTTCACCGCAGTGAGCACTGCCACCGTATGGGGTTCCTTATCCCGGAGGAAGTCACCCATTTTCCGCAGCTCAGGAATTTCAACGGCGCCCAAATTGGCAGTGATCACTTTCAGCGGCCCCACGTCCTTAGCAGAAGCCAGGAAGTTCCGCGCCTCGCCCAGCGCCTGCTGGCTCTGAAACTGCTCAATGGCCTTGCGCATATTCCGCACCTCGCCGTTCTGGCTGTGCAGCTTCTCTGCCAGTTCCTGGGGTTTCACCTTCAGAATTGACGCTGCCTCATAGAATTTTCGCTGCATGTCCAGCTGGCCTTCTACGTTGCGCTTACCAGTCACCGCTTCGATTCGGCGTACACCGGCTGCAATAGATCCTTCGCCCAGAATGTGGACGGAGCCAATCTTTGCTCCGTTGTCCAGATGGGTACCACCGCACAATTCTACGGAATAGCCCCCCATATTGACAACACGGACAACATTGCCATACTTTTCGGAGAACAACGCCATTGCCCCCATCTCTCTGGCCTCTTCGATGGGCATTTCTCTGGTTTCCACCAGATATCCTTCCAGAACAGCATCGTTGACCAATTCCTCTATCTTCACCAGCTCTTCCGGCGTAATGGCGGAGAAGTGGGTAAAGTCAAACCGTAGATAGTCCGGCTCCACCAGGGAACCTGCCTGTTGGACGTGATCGCCCAGAACGCTTTGCAGTGCCTTTTGGAGCAGATGGGTGGCAGAATGAGCGCGGGCAATGGCTTTGCGGCGCTCTGCATCCACCGTTGCTGTCACTTCGCCATCCACAGAGAAGCTGCCCTTGGTCACTTCGCCATAGTGCAGGTATTTGCCCGCCTTGGTTTTCTGGGTATTGGTCACAGTGAACTGGGATTCGCCACAGGTAAAGACGCCGTGATCGCCTACCTGACCGCCCATCTCCGCATAGAACGGAGTCCGATTCAGAACGATGATGCCCTTTTTGCCTTCCGTAATAGTGCCAGACAGTTCCTCGTCCTCTACCATAGCAAGGATCTTGCCGGTGGCAGACAGGTTCTCATAACCTACAAACTGGGTGGGTTCCTTGTCGATGTCACCCAGGTCAATACGCTCCCAGCCCAGGTCGCCCAGTGCCTTCCGCGCCTCACGAGCCCGCTCCTTCTGCGCCTCCATCTCGATAGCAAATGCTTCCTGATCCACTGCCATCCCTTCGTCCTCGCACATTTCAATGGTCAGGTCGATGGGGAACCCGTAGGGGTCATAGAGCTTGAAGGCATCTGCGCCGGAGAACACCGTGTTCCCCTTTGCCTTGTGCTCTTCCAGCAGTTCACCGAAAATTTTGATGCCACCGTCAATAGTGCGGCCAAAGCTCTCCTCTTCCATCTGGATGATCCGGGTAATATAGTCCTGACGAGCCACCAGATCAGGATAAGCGTTCTGATTCTCGTGAATGACGGTGTCACAGACCTCATGAAGGAAGGGATGGGGCACGCCCAGGAGTCGGCCATGGCGGGCAGCACGGCGCAGCAGCCGGCGCAGCACATAACCCCGCCCTTCGTTGCTGGGCAGTACGCCATCACCGATCATCATGGTTGCGGAACGGATGTGGTCGGTGATGATCCGCAGAGAAATGTCCTTCTGAGCCGTCTCTCCGTAATGGGCTCCTGTGATCTCAGACACTTTATTGGTGATGTTCATCACGGTATCCACGTCAAACAGAGAGTTTACACCCTGACATACTACGGCCAGTCGTTCCAAGCCCATGCCGGTGTCGATGTTCTTCTGCGTCAGATCGGTGTAATTGTTGTGACCGTCGTTGTTAAACTGGGTGAACACGTTGTTCCAAACTTCCATATAGCGGTCACAATCACAGCCTACGGTACAGCCCGGCTGACCACAGCCATATTCCTCGCCTCGGTCATAGTAGATTTCGGAACAGGGACCGCAGGGACCTGCGCCATGTTCCCAGAAGTTATCTTCTTTGCCAAACCGGAAGATGCGTTCTGCCGGAATGTGGATGTCATTGTTCCAGATCTCAAATGCCTCATCGTCATTCAGATAGATGGAGGGATAGAGGCGATCTGGATCCAATCCCACCCATTCGGGGGAGGTCAGGAATTCCCAACTCCAGGCGATGGCATCTTTCTTAAAATAGTCGCCGAAGGAAAAGTTGCCCAGCATTTCAAAATAGGTGCCATGCCGTGCTGTCTTGCCGATGTTTTCAATGTCACCGGTTCGAATGCACTTCTGACAGGTGCAGACCCGCTTCCGGGGTGGCGTCTGATCCCCGGTGAACCAGGGCTTCATCGGCGCCATACCGGAGTTGATCAGCAGCAGCGATGCGTCATTTTTCGGGATCAGCGAAAAACTGGGCAGACGCAGATGTTCTTTTGTCTCAAAGAATCTGAGAAACATCTCTCTCAGTTCGTTTACACCATAGGGTTTCATGTTCTTTTCCTCCAGACATGTTCTAACTGATATGCTGGGCGGTTCAATCCTCCCAGCGCCAATGCACAGCAGCGTGGCGCATTGGGAAAGCAAAACATAAAGCCTCCGCCCCTGGCATTCAGGGGCGAAGGCTAACTCGCGGTACCACCCTGATTTGTCCGCTCAGCGCAGACATCTCGGTCATCCTGTAACGGGGATGAAGCGTCCCGGTCCTCCCGGGCTGCTCAGAAATGGCTGCCGAATCCGGTCACCGCGGGGCTTGCACCCTCCCCCGCTCGCTTTGGGTTCCGTTGATTCAACTCGTTTCGTCTCAGCAATATAACGATTTTATTTTATCATATTTAGCGGTTCTGTCAATGGTTCCGTTTCGCTTTTTCGCCGCATTTCCCCTCAAGGAGATAAATTCACCGCTCTGCGGACAATGGATAGGGCAGGAACTACCTGTGGCAGCTTCATCCGGAACAACATCTGTGGTTTCTTCGGTTCCGTCAGCGGCATCCCGTCCTCGTCCTCCATCAGCGGCACGGTAACCCGCATGGGTTTGCAGTTCGGCCCTACAATCTCCACCTCATCCCCCTGCTGAAATTTGTTGCGCAGGGAGAGGGTTGCCGTACCATCCGGCTCACAGGATTGAACGATAGCCGCCACCTGCCAGTCCCGGATATACCGGGAATCCTCATAGAACTGCCCGGGATACCCGTAGTAGAAACCGGTGGAGTAGTGGCGGTGGCTGACCTTTTCCACTTCCTCTCGCCACACTGGATCCAACGGGGCGCCGGTGACTGCTGCGTCAATTGCATGGCGATAGGCTCCTGTGACAATGGCCGCATAGTAGGCACTTTTGGCCCGACCCTCAATCTTGAGAGAGTTCAATCCGGCGGCGATTAGCTCGGACACATGGTCGATCATACACATGTCCCGGCTGTTCATGATATAGGTGCCCTTCTCGTCCTCAAACACCGGAAAATACTCCCCGGGGCGCTTCTCCTCCATCAGGTAGTACTCATAGCGACAAGGTTGGGCACAGGCTCCCCGGCTGGAATCCCGCCCGGTCATATAGTTGGACAGCAGACAGCGCCCGGAATAGGACACGCACATGGCTCCGTGGACAAATGCCTCGATCTCCAGTTCTGGCGGCGTTTTCGCCCGAATCTCCCGAATATCCTCCAAAGGCACTTCCCGCGCCAGAATGACCCGACTGGCACCCAAATCATACCAAGCATTGGCGGTTTCGTAATTGCAAATACTGGCCTGAGTGGAGATGTGTTTTTGGATGTGGGGTGCGTACTTCTGTGCCAGCCGAAAGGCACCCAGATCCGCAACGATTACCGCCGAAACCCCTGCGTCCTCCAGGGTTTCCAGCCACTGGGGCAGCGCTTTTACCTCGTCACATCGCGGCATGGTATTGATGGTCACATGGGTATCCACGCCGTGGGCTTTGCAGTAGCGCACCGCCTCATATAACTCCTCTGCCCCAAAGTTTCCGGCAAAGGCTCGCATCCCAAAGGTTGTCCCTGCCAGGTAGACGGCATCTGCTCCGTAAGCCACCGCCATCTTTAATCGTTCCATATCGCCAGCCGGTGCCAGCAGTTCTATTTTCTCTCTCATTGTGTCGTAGTATCCTCTGTCTGATTATTCTCTTTGGCCTCTGCCTGCTCCGTTTTATAGTGCACGAAGGACGATTCACTTTCAAAGAAGTGGGTACTTCCATCATTTCCAAGCATGAAGTAGTAGTAATTCGTTTGGTTGGGCTCCAACGCAGCCTCAATGGCAGTCAGACCCGGATTGCAGATGGCCCCCACTGGCAGCCCCGGATACATATAGGTATTGTACGGACTGTCAATGTCTAGATCGGCCTGGGTCAGATTCTCCTTACGCTCCTCTAGTAAGTACTGAATGGTAGAGTCCACTTGAAGGTATCCCTTGGGTGATGCCCAGGTATTGTTCAAACGGTTATAGAGCACCGATGCAATATTCTTTTGATCACTTCCATCCGTTTCCTTTTCGATAATGGAGGCAAGGATAGTAATCTCATTCTTGCTGCGTCCCAAAATCTGCATCTCTGCATCCATCTTTTTATCAAAACGGGTGGAGAAATTATAGAGCATTTTGGAAATAACCGCTTTTGCCGTAGTACCTTTATAGAATTCGTAAGTGTCAGGGAATAAATACCCTTCCAATCGTTTTGATCCCTCAGCCCTTACATCTGTCAGGAAGTCGAAACTAAACTGATCCTTCTTCGCCGAATCGATCAGACTGTCGTAATCACAGACGCCCTTGTCGTCCATCAGGTGGAAGACCTCTTCTACCGTATACCCTTCCGGGATGGTTACGGTAACGGTTTCCCGATAGGCCGAGGAAGACCCGATATTACCGAGCAGAGCGCTATAGTCCATCTCTGTACTCAATTCGTAAGAGCCTGCAGTGATATTTTCCGTCTTGCCGGTAACAGTTGCAAACAGCCTAAAGAGGTACTTGTAACGAATGAGCCCCTTATCTTTCAGTTCATTGGCAATTTCACCGACGCTCTCGCCCGCTTCCACTGTTACCGAAGCAGTTGTCTCTGTTTTGTTCAATGCCAGCACATCGTTGGCCCAGCGCCAGCCTACCGTGGCAATAATAAAGGAAATCAGCAGGATACCCCCTGCGTAGATAATGGATTCCGCAATGTTCGTCGGTAGGCTTTTTCGGGTCTTACCCGATGCCCCCGATGGTGGCGTTTGAGGTTCCTGCGGCACCACTGTTTCTTCCTCCTCCGGTGCCCGCTCCTCCAGTTCCTTCGTTTCCCCGCAGGGTTCTTCCGGCTCCTCTCCCCCTAGCAATGCTTCCTCCCAAGGGTAGGTTCCTTCCTTCCATTCCGGAATCGCGCTTTGCCAATCGGGTTCGTCCCAGTTCACGTTTCCGGTAATTTCATCAACCAAATCATCAATCGGGTCCCGGCCATTGTTATTTTTCTCGTCAGCCATGGTAAATCCCTCCTAATTTATCTCTGAACATTTTCCAGTCTCCTAATCATCGGGTTCTTTGGCCGCATCGGAACAGCCAAGTTTCCGTCAGAACGATGTCCACCGGCCGATCGTGAGCCTCTGCCGGAAGACGCTCCTGCAACAGTACATCCCGACACAATCCCACCGTCACGCCAGAAAAATCCCCCAAATATCGGTCGTAATAGCCACCGCCCCTGCCCAGCCGTATTCCACGGATGTCATAGGCCAGTGCCGGTACAAGGGCTAGGTCGATCTCATCCGTACGCACCAGCATGTGCTGACTGCTTGGCTCCCACATGCCATAGGGATGGCGAATCAATGGCACTTGATCCATATAGAGTCGGGTTTCCATCCGGTTATCCGGCAGACAGCGCGGCAGAGCAATTCGTTTGCCCTTAGTCTCCAGCTCCTGCAGCAGCAACTTGGTATCCGGTTCTGCACCCATAGAGCAGTACAACAAAACAGTATTTGCTGCCGCCACCTCTGCCAAGGCTAGAAACCGCTTCGTCAGCATCCGGTTGCTGGCGGAGAGCGCCGCCCTTGTCAGCCGACGCTCCTGTCCCCTTAACTCCTCACGCAGCCGACGCTTCTCCTCAGTCCTGGTAATGGACTTCATTCTTGACCCTCTGCATCGTCTCTTCGCCCTTCAGAATTTCAACTAGCTTCAGGGCAAAGTCGAACACCGCTCCAGGCCCCTGTCCGGTGATCACCTTGGCGTCTACTACTACTTTACTGTCAGTCTGCACATTTGCATTGCCCATATCAGACTCCATACCAGGATAGCAGGTGATGTTTTTGTTGTCAGTCAATCCTATCTTTGCCAGAATCATCGGCGCGGCACAAATGGCTGCCAAATACTTGCCGTCAGCCGCAGTCTGGGTGATCAGTTTTTTTGCTTCCGGGGCATCCCGCAGCGTATTTACGTTGTTGATGCCGCCAGCCAGAACCAGCATATCCAGTTCCTTCCCAAATACCGCTATATCGCTCTCTTTCAGCACCCGGTCCGCCTTTACCACAACGCCGTTGGCAGAGACAATTTCACCCTGATTCAGCGCAGTTAGATACGCATTGATTCCCGCTCTGTGCAGCAGATCCAGTGTCACCAAGGCTTCTGCGGATTCAAACCCATTTGCCAGTAAAATTGCTACCATAACAAATTCCTCTTTTATAAATTATCTTTTTATGCAGCTGCCGTTCTCCTTACAGATAGTCCTGCACCGCATTCCAGATTTCGTTGTGAATTTCCTCTACCGTTCTCACTTCACCACTGTGTGTACAGGGAATCCGCTTCCAGCCCAAACTATCAGCAGCGTGGGACGCTGTCGCCCGACATGCCGCCAGGTATGCGCTGTCACGCTCGTGGATATCCGCTGTGGTCTGGGTCGCTGCTTCCCGGCTCCGCAGTAAGGACAGCGATTGTCCTGTGGGCATGTCCAAATACAAAACCAGATCCGGTTTCGGCAGCTCCAGCTGCTCAAATTCAAACTGATACAACCACTGGAAAAACCGTTCCTGTGCTTCACCAGTCAATTTGGAGGCCTGATGTACCGCATTGGAGGTCGTGTATCGGTCACAAAGTACCAATCCTCCCGCCTGATACCAATCGCCCCAGTCTTGCTGATAGGAGGCAAACCGATCTACAGCATAAAAAGTGGAAGCGGCATAGGGATTTACATCGCTGGGCGAATCCCCGAAGGCACCACCCAGATACAGGCGAATCAAGGTAGAGGACGGTTGGTCATATCGCGGAAAAACCACATGGCGAAACGGTGTTTTGGTTTCCTCCAGCCTTTGGCAAAGGCGGCGGAACTGGGTGGATTTTCCGGAGCCGTCTGTCCCCTCAATGACGATGAGTTTTCCCTTCATGCCGCATCCTCCCTGCCCTCAGCACATATTCCAAACCATTTTACAATGATCGCTATATTATATCATACCCAACTTTGGATGTCCACAAAGCGCTCCTTTTCTTAACAGTCAGTCAATCATTTTTCGGGTTCCTGTGGGGAAAGGTTGCTTTTTCACCCACCCCATGCTATAGTATCCTTGTTTTTATATCCATTTTGGACCAGAAAAGAGCATTTCATTTATGAACTTACGAAAAAACAAACCTGATACCGATACCGCAGCGGCCAATCTCCCCGCCATCACAGTCCACGATGTTCATCTGAGCTATCGCAGCATTGCCCCGGTTTCCAAGCGGAAAAGTCTTCCGCAGCAAAACCAAAAAAAGAAGGGGCGGGTGGAACACTTTGAGGCCCTCCATGGGGTTTCCCTCACCATTGGTCAGGGCGAGATTATCGGGCTGGTGGGTCGAAACGGCAGCGGAAAATCCACACTGCTGCGGGTTCTGGCCGGTATTTTTGAACCGGATAAAGGTTTTGTAGACCTCCACGGTCACACCGTCTCCCTTCTGGCTCTAGGTGTTGGCTTTCAGACCCAGCTCTCCGGTCGGGAGAATATTTATTTGTCCGGTCTGCTCCTGGGTTTCACCAAGCAGGAGATCGACGCCCAAATCGACGAGATCATCTCCTTCTCCGAGTTGGACAAGTTTATTGAAAAGCCCGTGCGCACCTATTCCAGCGGCATGCAGTCCAAACTGGGATTTTCCATTACCGCTATTTTAAAAACGGACATCATTTTAGTAGACGAAGTCCTCAGCGTCGGTGACTCGCACTTCAAAAAGAAAAGCTTTGCCAAAATGAAGGAGTTAATCTCAGAAAAAACGCGAACCGTGGTTATCGTCTCCCACAACCCCTCCACCATTCGCACTACCTGTGAAAAAGTGGTGTGGCTCCATGATGGCGACATCAAGATGATCGGCGAGGCTGCCACTGTAGTAGATCTGTACGAAGAGTTTATGAGCCAATATTAGACCTTATTCTCCCCGCTGACAGGCAGCCAATCTTTGCCTGTCAGTTTTTTTACACCAAGTTTGCAATACTCCTGCTTTTTATGGTACTATATGGCACAGAATACTCCGTGAAGCAATACGCAGTTTTTTTCACGTTTTCATTCCTTTTTGGGAGGTGTATTTATGACCCTTTCTACCACTTTGGATTCCATTGCAACCTTTTGGACCAACCTCTGGAACACTCTGTATTCCGCCTTTTCGGACTCCGGCGTTACGAACGGAGCGCTCCAACTGGTCTCTGATATCCTTCAACTTCTTCTGCCCCTGCTGGCAATTTTAATCCTCGTACGCTGCGGACGCAGTCTGCTCCAGGGCAAAATCGAAACCGAAGTCTGGGGATTTCTCGTTACGTCCAGTCAGGAAGCGATCCCACTGAGCCACTGGGAAAACCTCATCGGGCGCTCTCACCGCTGCGACGTCGTTCTGAACTACCCCACCGTCTCCCGCAGTCACGCTGCACTGATTCGAGATGACAGAGGAAACTGGAAGATCTTCCCGATTCAAGCCAAAAACGGGGTTCTCCTCAACGGAGCGTTAATTACGGAGCCACAACCAGTTCAGGACGGAGACTTATTTGATATGGGTGGCTTGGTACTCGCCTTCCTCCCTGCAACAGAAGAGGAGCTTCATGCTCAGGCTGAACGCCGCACCAAACCGGGCCGCCGATTCTCCCAGGGTATGACGCTGCTGCTGGTGACCCTCTTTCAATGTATCCTCTGCTTCAAACTTCTTCTGGTAAATTGGGATGAGTCCGGAGCCGCAACCTTCCAATGCTTCTGTATTCTAACGCTGTCCATGTGGATCATTTACTGCATCTACCGCATCCTACGGCGGAGAGGTTTCGAAATCGAAACTCTGGCCTTTTTTCTCACCACCTTCTGTTTAACGGTGACAGCTGACAGTGCCCCCAAAACGTTATACAAACAAACCGTTTGTATCCTGCTGGGTCTGGTACTATTCTTCACTCTGAGCCTCATTCTGCGGAACCTGGAGTTGGCCAAACGGTTCCGCTGGCCGGTGGCCGCATTCTCCATAGCACTCCTGGTCTTTAACGTCCTCTTTGGTGCCCGACTGTTCGGCGCCAAAAACTGGGTGCACATCGGCCCCATCTCTTTCCAGCCTTCCGAACTGGTGAAAATCGCCTTTATACTGGTTGGTGCCACCACCTTGGATCGGATGTTCGCCAGGCGCAACCTGGTGTTTACTCTGATTTTTTCCGCTTTTTGTGTGGGCTGCCTGGGACTCATGAGCGATTTTGGTACCGCTTTGATCTTCTTTGTCGCTTTCCTGGCCATTGCCTTCCTGCGCTCCGGGGATTTGGCCTCCGTCCTCTTTATGACCGCTGCTGCGGTTTTCGGCGGATTTATTATTCTAAAATACAAATCCTATATTGCCGCCCGATTTATGGTCTATCGCCATGTGTGGGAGGATACCATCCACTACGGCTACCAACAAACTCGAACCATGTCCGCCCTGGCCAGCGGTGGTTTGTTTGGACAGGGCTTGGGGAACGGCTGGTTAAAGGGCATCGGTGCCGCCAATACCGACCTGGTCTTTGGCGTCATCGCCGAGGAACTTGGTCTAATTTTAGCCCTCTGTTCCGTGGTCGCCATCATCCTTTTGGCGCTCTTTACCGTGAAAGAAGCCGCTACTGCCCGCAGCTCCTTTTACGTCATTGCCGCCTGTTCCACCAGCATGCTGTTCGTGGTGCAGACGATGCTCAACGTGTTCGGATCCACCGATTTGCTGCCCTTGACCGGCGTTACACTGCCTTTCGTCTCCTGCGGCGGCAGCAGTATGATTTCCTGCTGGGCACTATTGGCCTATATAAAGGCTTCTGACACCCGACAAAACGCAGGTCTTGCAGTAAAGCTGCCCAAGCGCATCCATAGGCGACACGAAACCGAGATTCCTCCGGAAGATGGTTACCCTTGGCAAGAGGAGCAACCACCTCAGGATCCGGAGAACGGCCCCCCTATCTATGAGGACGAGCCGCTTTACACTGACGCGGACAACTGGCAGCAATATTTCCAGTGGGAGGAGGATGACCCATGAAAAAGCTCAAGCACCGCACCCTGTTCGTCCTGTTATTTATTCTGCTCCTGACTACCGGTCTGGTGATTCTCAGCGTTTTCTATGTGCTTCAGGGCGCACAGTGGGCCTCCTTTTCCGCCAATAAGCACGTCTATTCCGACGGCCGAATCGCTTCCGGTACCATCTGTGATCGGGATGGCACCGTTTTATATGACTGCACCGACGGAACTTATAACGAAGATAAGGCCACGCGAATTTCTACCCTCCACGCCGTGGGGGATCGGTACGGCAATATCGCTACTGGGGCAAAAACCGTGTTTTCCGATCAGCTGGTGGGATTCAACCTCGTCACCGGCACCTCGGGAACGGGCAACACCATCTCACTCACTTTGGATGCAGAGCTGAACAACGCGGCCTATCACGCTCTGGGAGGGCAAAAGGGCACGGTGGCTCTGTACAACTATAAAACCGGTGATATCCTCTGCATGGTCTCCTCCCCTTCCTACGATCCGGACGACAAAGCCGAGATCTCTCTGGTGGACTCCGGAGACAGCCGCTACGACGGCGCCTATCTGAACCGGTTCCTCTCTTCCACCTACACCCCCGGCTCCACCTTCAAGTTAGTGACCTCGGCCGCCGCCATCGAAATTCTTCATAATGAGTCCAGCTTTTCCTATCACTGCACTGGTTCCCTAACGGTAGGCAGCGAAAAAATCACCTGTCCCAGTGTCCACGGAACCCTGGACTTTGCTGGTGCGCTGGCCAACTCCTGTAACGGAGCCTTTGCTACCCTGGCGATCCAAGTCGGCGGCGAAACGCTGAAAAGCTATGCTGAGTCCGCAGGACTACTGGAAAGTGTCAACGTCAGCGGACTATCCTCCGCCGTCGGCAACTTTACTGCCTCCTCAGTGGACAATGACCTAGGGTGGTCCGGCGTTGGTCAGTACAAGGATCTCGTCAACCCCTGCGCAGAGTTGGCTCTCATGGGCTGTATCGCTGGGGAAGGCAGTGCCGCTACCCCACGGCTGCTGGATTCGGTCACCAACTCTGCCGGCATCCCGGTGGCTCATGTCTCCACCGACTCCAGCACCATCGGCTGGAAAGCATCTACCTGCAAGGAACTCAAATCCCTGATGCATAATAATGTCACCACCAAATACAGTCAGAATCTGAATTTCGGCGATCTGAAGGTCTGCGCAAAATCAGGTACCGCAGAAGTCGGCACCTCAAAGCCTCACGCTTGGTTCGTTGGCTTTGTAGACGACACGGACTATCCCTATGCCTTTGTTGTCATCGTGGAAAACGGCGGTTGGGGGTCTACCGTGGCCGGCGGCGTTGCCGCAACCCTTCTCAAAGCCGCCTGTCAGTAAAAAGGTATAATTAGAAAAAGATCCCCTTTCGTTGGAAAGGGGATCTTTTTCTAATTTTACTCTGTGCTCAGGTAAGGGGTACCGCTTTCATGGATTCCCCTGTCACCGTAGCCTGTACGCTACCCGAAGTCAGATCCAGAACCCGCTTGGCAAATTCCGCTTCCTTTCCTTCCGGAAGCAGTGCCTTGATCACAACATCCGTGCCATACTCTGTATCTGCAACAATTCCATCCCACACCGGGATTTCCTGGGTGATTTTCCCCAGCAAACTGTATCCACAGGGAATGGTCAATTCCATCCAACGGCGCACCACAGAGATTCCCGCTGCTTCCAGGGTCAGCTTTGCCGTACCCTGATAGGCTCGCAATAACGGACCTGCGCCCAGGAGCACGCCGCCGAAGTAACGGGTAATCACACAGACCACATCGGTTAGACGTACCGAGAATCCGGCTTCACGAAGGAACT
>ENA-UOOI01001882-UOOI01001882.1-fermentation-metagenome-genome-assembly--contig:-NODE-1882-length-19860-cov-7.463873_pt1 | contig 19860 bp, 15 predicted proteins | sample MGYA00245779_ERZ724027 | MGnify/ENA primary metagenome ERZ724027 (study PRJEB28704, sample SAMN03018318) | fermentation metagenome | biome: anthropogenic terrestrial biome; feature: soil; material...
TGAGTGGTTTGGGTAAAAACATCCACAGGAGTTGCTTCAATAAACTCATACTTTGACGATAATATTCTAATATCTCTAGCTAGAGTATCGGGATTGCAAGATACATAAACAATAGTTTTCGGTGCTAGATCAAGAATACTGTCTAAAACCCTATTTTCTACACCTTTTCTAGGTGGGTCTACTACTAGAACATCTGGAGTGGAATTCTCCTGTTTAAAAGCATTAGCTGCGTCTAAAGCATAGAAGCGTACATTACTTAGGCCATTAAGTTTAGCATTAAGTTCAGCATCTTTAACAGCTGCTTTAACAATCTCTACTCCTACTGCTTCCCTAGCCTTAGTAGCCATGGCTAAAGTAATGCTACCAATACCAGAGTAGAGATCTAAGATCTTTTTACCTTGAGGCTCAGCATACTCTAAGGCTTTTTGGTACAACTTCTCAGTTTGCAGGGTATTATTTTGAAAAAACGATTGGGATGAAATACGAAAACGTAAATTTAACAATTTTTCTTCGAGATAGTTCTGCCCACAGATTGTTCTTTCTTTTTCGCCTAAGATCTTGCTACTTCTAGATTTGTTAATGTTCTCCATTATGCCAACAGCTCGTGACACAGCTTGGCAATTTAACTTAGATTTTTTATTCATCGGTTCAGAAAGAACGATAGTAGCTAAAACTTCTTCAGTATTAACACCACAACGCATCGATATATGACGCAGAGAGCCTCTAGCTTCAAAATACGAATGGAGGCCTTCTAACTGAGGAACTAAGGTTTGCATGGCCTCATTTACATATCTATGGTGAATAGGACAATTATCAATAGCTATAACTGAATGAGATTTAGGTGCAAAAAACCCCCAAGTCAGTTTACCTTCTTGTTCTCCAATAACAAACTGGCCCCTGTTACGGTAATACCATGGCTCTTCCATGCCAATAATCGGCTTTACCTTGGGATTTCGCAATCCTCCAATACGAATAAGGCTATCTCTAACTTTCTTCTCTTTCCAAATTAATTGAGCTTCATAACTAAAATGTTGTAATTGGCAACCACCACATTCATAGTAGACTGGACAAATTGGTTCTACACGCTCACTTGTCTTGTCGGTCCACTCAAGTAGCTCACCTCGACCAAAACTACCCTCATCTTTTATAATCTTAACTCGGCCTTTTTCACCTGGGAGTAAAAATGGCACAAAAACGGTGTAACCATCTTGTGTTTTGGCAATTCCTTGGCCTTCTTGACCTATATCTACTCCTTGGACTTCGACTATTTTGTCCATAATTATCACCTTGCTTTTAATCTACTCTTAACTTTCCCTCGAGATTTACTAAGAATGATTTTTATTCTTTTTAGACACACTATTTCTGGATAGCAACTTCTCTATTTCATAATAAACCATCTGCTGTCAAGGAGGACTAAAAGTGCGCCGCTTGCTAAAAATTGTTCTCGCCGTATTAGCGTTATCACTGTCGGCTTTTTTATTTTTCTGGCAACCTTCTTCATATGCTAGTCCCCAGAGATATTCAGGTAATATTGACCTTTTGGCAAGAGTTATAGCTGCTGAATCAGAAGGAGAGCCCTTTGAAGGACAAGTAGCTGTTGGTTCTGTACTACTTAATCGTGTTCAAAGCCCATTGTTTCCTAATAGTATAGCTAGTGTCATCTATCAGCCCAAAGCTTTTGAATCTGTCTCTAATGGTCTTATTTGGCGTCGTACACCATCTAACGCCGCTTATACTGCTGCTAGAGCAGCTATTAATGGTTGGGACCCAACCTATGGCTGTATATTCTTTTGGAACCCCTCGAAAAAAGTATCCGCTTGGATCTGGTCGCGTAAGATTATCCGCTGGATCGGCAACCATGTCTTTGCCCGCTAGGAGGTACACAATATGAATAGAGTCGGTTACATAATTGTTGGTATACTCTTATTAGCTGTAGCTTTTTTTGCCTACCAGCAATATAGTGCACGTAGGATAGCAGAGATTGGATTATCCAACCAGTACACGAAATCCTTTTATGAACTAAGTGCAAGTTTAAATTCTGCTAGTATAAACTTAGGTAAAGCTCTAGTTTCCTCATCTTCTTCGCAAACTGCTCAATCGTTGGCCCAGGTGACCCGTGATTCGTTTAGTGCTCAAGCCTACCTAACCAGTATGCCATTACCCTTAAACATGTTGTTACGAACATCAAAATTTCTTAACCAACTAGGTGACTATGCTCTTTCTTTAGCCCGCGCTTCCGCTGCAACACCATTAACAGATAACGAAAAAACAACCTTACGTGAGCTCTTTGATAACTCTAAATCACTTGCTAAGCAACTCGAAGATATCCAAATGAAAGCTGAGGTTGGTAGGCTTACTTGGAATGATCTAAGCACAGAGAGCAAACAAGACCCAGCTAAACCCGAACCTTTTAAAGATGGCTTTCAACTTATTTCCGACGAAATGGATAGAGTTCCGAGTCTAACCTATGATGGTCCTTTCTCGGACCATATGGAAAATCTCACACCCAAAGGTCTTGTTGGTGCTGATATATCAAGAGACGAAGCAGAACGCAAAGCTGAACAAGTGGTATCTCAAGCTACTAAAACTAAAGTCGACATGCATTTTGCTGAAGAAGTTAAGGGCAAATTAGCAGCATATAGTTTCGCCTCAAAAAGTGGTACCATGCGTATAGATATTTCTAAAAAAGGTGGCTCTGTTTTACAGTTATTCAACTCTCGTAATGTGGTAAGTACCAAGATATCTGTTGCTGAAGCTGAAAAAAAAGCTGCCGAATTTATTAAAGCACAAAACTGGCCTCAGCTTGAAACTACCTACCCATTAGTAGAGGATCACACACTTTTATTATCCTTTGTTCCTTTAGAAAATGGTGTTCTCATCTATCCTGATCAAATTAAAGTGGAAGTAGCCTTAGATAATGGTGAAATATTAGCTCAAGATAGCCTCTCTTATATCATGAACCACTATACACGGAACTTACCTCCACCAAGTATTTCTGCTTCAGAAGCCGAAGCTAAGTTATCCAAAGAACTCAAGGCTATAAAAACCAATCTTGTTGTAATTCCAAAAACAGATGCCACCGAAGCTTACTGCTATGAAATTGAAGCTCAGTTGAAAGACAGTACCGAAAATTTTTTAGTCTACATTGATGCTCTTACTGGCACCGAAGTGAACATTCTTTACATTATACCAAGTGGTAAAGGAACAGTTGTTATGTAACAAAAAAGGGGGACAGATTGTCCCCTTTTTTGTCTAAATAATAAGTTTTACTCTAGTCTGACCCATACCCATGGTAGTCTTGTGCCCTGTCCCACAATAATTTGCAAATCGGGTTAAAACTGAAAGATATTTACTTTCCCCTAATGAATAGTCTGCTGCGTTTAACATAACTTGTCCGGTAAAACCGATTTGGAAATAATTCGAATAACGAAGCACTTGGCTAGACAAATTAACTTTAGAAATAAGTAATCGGTCATTTATTCTTTCCAATACAGATTCAGGTATTTCATAGTTTGAATATTTATTCCATTTTTTCAAATATCCTGCATACATTAAGCTGGGTAAAGGCAATAGGAAAGAATGACCTTGGAGCCGGAAAGAAGTTGGTGAGATAAAACTAATTTCAAACTTATTAGCAGGTTCAGCTTCCCATATTTCTTGGTAAGTTTCGCTGGCTTTCTCATTACCTTCAGCAGACAAGGAAACTGAAATGATTTTTACTTCGGTCCTAGAAATATGCACAGTATCATTACAAAGGGAAGAGATAACCTGCGGAAATATCTGCCATATTTTATTTGAAAATACTGTGTAACGAACGTAGCACTCCTCTCCAGCAATAAATTGATTTAAGGGACGACGATTTTTAGTTAATGGTAAAGAAACTGTAAAAGGTTTACCAGCAACCTCATCGTGTAATTCCCTAGAAAGAACAGGATCAACCTTACGAATAGTATTTAAAAATAAGGCATGAATCTGCTGGCCTAAAGATACATCAAAACTTCTTGATTGTTGAGGAATAAATTTAACTAAAATACTATGAGGCATAGTATCACCTCGCCTCTTTCTTAACAATAGGCCTCAAAATAATATTTCCCAATAACCAGCAAATCTTCGCGAAACTCCTGTGGGGATATGACCTGTGCATTAGCTCCAAAGGATAGTATCCATCTTAGCATCTCATTTTTACCAGCACATTTAACTTTGTAATTTACACTGCCATCTGGTAGTTGCTTTTTCTTTTCCAGAGGATGGTATTTAGTTTCCATCACAATTGGTGCTACACTAGGACTAAAAATAATCTCTATTTCATACTCTTCACCTCCCTTTTCTAGTTCCCAAACATCTGCTAGGTAAGATTCAATAGAAAGATCCTCTGGCATTTGAAAAGGTTCTAAAAGTTGCTTAACTTCAGTCATACGCCCTACTCTAAATATTCTTAAATCGTCTCTTAGGTGACATCTGCCAATTAAATACCAATCAGTTTTTTTGAAAAAAAGATAATATGGATCAACTTTTCTCTTTTCTGGTTCGGTATCAATTGGTTTTTGATAAAAAAATTCAACCGAATGATTAACATAAATAGCTTTTAGCAGAGAATCTAAAACCTTAGGGTGGGTTGACACCTCCTCACTTAGACCAGGATAAATTTTAACCCGGTTAGAGATTAATGTTGCTTCTTCTAAGGTATTGCTTTTTGCATAACGTGTAATTGAATCGACGAGCCTATCAAATACTTCAGGCTTAGAGCTACTCTTTTTAATGGTATCTACAGCTAATAAAAGTAAAAATGTCTCGTTAGGGTTTAAATATCCATTTATTTCTGTCATCTTTTGTTCTGTTTTTACTATCCCGTCTTCTAGAAATATCGGAAAACCAGACAATGTAATATCATCTATATAGCGACGAATAGTTCTTGGTGAGCAACCTAGCTGTTCAGCATAATAATTTATGTGCTGACCTTTCTGGCCTTCTTTTCCCCTAACTAGCTCCAGAAACCGAAGTATAGCATCGACTTTTTTTGTAAATTCCACGTTATCATCTCCTAGTTTACAGCATATTTGTGACAACAGTCTGTCACTGTAGTTATTTCCTTTTACTACTTTTTATCAAATGGTATTTTCTTATATTGTAGTTATATTTCGATTTATAATCCTTTTATCCTTTCAATATCAAATACCTTGCTAATAATCCGTTTGCACCATAAAAAATAGGAGCGTAATTCGCTCCTATTTTTTATACCCAAAAGTATATGTTTTCGAAACAGTTACTGGTAATTTGCCTACAGGTACTTTCTCACCTGCTAATATAGCCGCAAGAGCTCTAATGGAAGCTTCAGTATACCCATAAGTTAAAAGATGAACCTTAGTTTCCGGGTAACGCAATATATCATAAGGATTTTGCTGGGCTACAGTAATTAACGGCTTACCTGTTAAGCTTAACGCCAATTGGCCTTGAGCTGTGTTGGCATTACGGGTTAGCAACACAACAACATCGCAATCTTTAGCTGCCCTCAAAACAGCATCTCTCTCTGATACTGTCGGCTTACTAGACAAGGCAACCATATCTACCTTATAACCCTTACTTTGTAATTCGCTTTTTAAAAAAGCACTAACTTTTGTACCATTTCTACCACCAGCACCCATTAGATTGTTGTCCACTACAGCTAAGAGTACCTTATCACCAGATTTTAATAAACGACCATCGTCTTTGATCATAGTAATGGAATTTAAACCTACTTCGAGAGCTACTTTATAGGCATCTGCAGCTTCTTTTTTGGCATCTAAAAGTTTAGGTACTTGTCCTTTTTTTAAACCTAACTGCGCCTTGAGTGCTAAAATGCGTTCGACTGACTGGTTAATTCTTTCTTCCGATATTTCTCCTTTTTTAACAGCATCAATTATTGCTTGTTTAGCTACTCTTTGATTATTAATATCACCAGCTATAAGTACTTGATCTACTCCTGACTTGACAGCCATAACTACAGCTTCTCTAAAACCAAAATTATTGGTAATTGCTTTCATGACTAGGTCATCAGTGCTGACTACACCATTAAAATTCCAATCTTCGCGTAAGACATCGGTAAGTATTTCTGAGGATAAGGTCGCGGGTATTTTTTTACCTTCTGTTAAGGCCGGAAATTCAATATGAGCAGTCATTACTGCCTTAGCGCCGTTTTCCAAAGCTTTTTTGAAAGGATACAGTTCTGTTTTATCAATTTCGGCTCGACTTTTATTAACTATAGGTAGTGAATAATGACTATCTGTACCTGTATCTCCATGCCCTGGGAAATGCTTCACAATACTGCCCACATTAGCAGCTTCTAAACCATCTAAAGCCGCTATACCAAATTCGCTAACCCAATATGGATCCGAACCAAAAGAACGTACCCCAATAACAGGGTTTTGAGGATTGTTATTCACATCTAAAGAGGGAGCTAAGTTCATATTTATTCCCAATGCTCTTAACTGCCTACCTGCATGATAATAGGCTTTTTTAACTAAATCTTTATCACCAGTTGCTCCTAAAGCCATATTCCCGGGCGTAGTAACCATACCATATGGCATTCTCGATACTACACCGCCCTCTTCGTCAGCTGTAATTAAAAGAGGTATTTGCCATTTGGTTTTCATTGCTGTGGCTTGTAGTGCTGAGGTAAATTCCCTTGCTTGATCTATACTAGTTAAATTCGCAGCGAATAAGACTAATCCACCAGCCTTTAAGTCAGCAACAACTTCTTTGGCAGTTGCATTCAAATTAGTGCCCGGTATTCCCAAAAGCAACATTTGGCCCACTTTTTCTTCTAAGGTCATCCTTTTTAATACCTTCTGGTACTCCATCGGCAAAGAAGCTGCTCCCAATAAAGATACTACAAGAAAAAGCGCTATCGTTATTAAATATCTATTAAAGTAACTTTTCACTTAAACCTCTCCCTCTTCGAGCTCTATCCAAGCATCATATAGTTTAGTTAATTCTTGGCTAAGAGCCTTTTTCTTCTCTTCTAGCTCTGCTAACATTTCCCAATTGGTAGCCACGTCATCACTGTGAAGACTTTCTTCTATATTGTTTTTTTCTTGCTCTAATTCTTCAATACGTTTTGTAAGTTGGTTTCTTTTTTGTTCAACTTTTCTTGGACGTTCTCTTTTTTGAGGTAAACTTTTCTCTTCCAACTTTTTTTCTACTATCTTCTCTGGTTCTTTCCTACGTCTTAAATATTCTTGGTAATTATATGGATGGAAAGTTAGCTCACCGTTATCAAGATCCATAATTTTCTTAGCTAGTTTAGCAACAAGATATCTATCATGACTTATAAATAGAACAGTCCCTGGAAAATCAAGTAAAGCATCTTCTAATGTCTCTAAAGACTCAATGTCGAGATGATTTGTTGGTTCGTCAAAGATCAGAAAATTGCCCTTTTCTAAAGCTAACTTAGCTAGAACTAAGCGGCTCTTTTCGCCACCAGATAGATCTCCAACGCGTTTAAATACATCTTCACCACGGAATTGAAAGATAGCTAGGTGATCTCTAGCTTCACCTAAAGTAAGACGTTTATGAGCAAGGACTTCTTGTAAAACACTATTATCTTCATTATAAAAATGATGGTGTTGTTCAAAATAACAAGGTTCTACACTAGCACCAAACTGAATGTTCCCAGCTGTTGGCTTTAGCTCTCCGAGTAATAGTTTGATCAAGGTAGATTTGCCTGCACCATTAGGCCCTAATAAAGCTACTTTGTCACCATAATTAATTATAAAATCAACTGGATTGATTATTGGTCTATTTGATTCATAAGAAAAAGTTAACTCTATAGCTTTAGCAGCGATTTCCCCACTTCTACCTGCAAAAGGAAATCTAAAGTGCATTGGTTCCCTCTTAGGAGGCTTAATAACTAAATCTAACTTTTCTAACCTCTTTTCCCGAGATTTGGCAAATTTTTGAGCTTTTTCTGTCTCTCTGGCATTATTAATTAAGTTTAATTCCTTATTTAAATAAGCCTGTTGCTTTTGATACATCTTTTCTTGCGTTTCTTCGTCCTTTTTCACTTGATCGCGAAATTTGGTGTAGTTACCTTTATAAGTCTTTATCTCTCCTGCTTCTAAAAAGAGAATCTTGTCCACGATCTCATCTAAAAAGTACCGGTCATGAGAAACAACTAAAAAAGCATAGGGGTAGTTTTTCAAGAAACTTTCTAACCACTCTATAGTGTTAGCATCAAGATGGTTGGTTGGTTCGTCTAAAATAAGTAGTGTAGGTTTTTCTAAAAGTTTTCTTGCCAATTCAACCCTCGTTCTTTCCCCTCCAGAAAAACTAGCAATTGGTCGATTTTTATCAGTTTCGTTAAAACCTAAGCCGTTATAGATATACTGTAGTCGGGCATTAGCTTTATAGCCTTCTTCGTGTTCATACCACTCATGTAATTCGTTATAGTTTTTTAATGCTATAGCCAATGCCTCTCCCTCTAACCGAGGTATCTCTTGGCTAAGCCTTAAAAGCTCAGCTTCACAATCATAAATGGGTCTTAGTGGTTCAGAAAGAAATTCCCAAAGGGGAGTTACCAGAGAATAATCTTTAGCTTGTGCTAAATAACCAATAGATGTGCCTGTGGAAAGGAATATCTCTCCGTCGTCTTTATCCTCTTCTTTAGCTATTATCTTTAGAAGAGTAGACTTGCCAGTACCATTTGCACCTACAAGACCTACTCTCTCCTTATGATTAACTTCAAAAGTAATATCCGTAAAAATAACCTTAGCTCCATAGCTTTTAGTTAAATGTTCCACCTGGAGAATCGCCATTTTCTGTAACCTCTTTCCAAACTGTTAGTACAGACTTATCAAAATTATCTTTGGTATAAATAGTTGTTCTTGTTGAGTTTTCTAAATAGTAATACTTTTCGCCACGGTAATCTTCACCAGCTTCGAATAGTGTAGACTTTTCTAACTCTGTCATATTTATTTGTTCCCATGAATTACTATAAACCTTACCTGCAAATGCAACCTGCATCTCGAGTTCATCAAAGGGCAGAAAATCCTTTTTAGCTATGATCTCACTACCATCTCTGGAAAGATAAAGCAATTTAGCAGGGTTTAACCTATCCTTAAAAGGATATTGGTATCCAGTTATATACCAACCATCCTGCCAAACCACATCGATATCCTGAGCCTCAAAACCTTCTTCTGACCAACTTTTTCTAGCTGTAGCAATGACATTTGGTAGTTTACTGAACTCTTCGGGCCAAATTTGAGCTAATTGTACCTCGCCGTCTTCTAAAGCCAAAAAAGCCCAGAGGTTCTCTCTTTGCCCATTAGCTTTATTCTCGACATAAGCTGTTTTAAGATCATAATTTTTCTTGTCTATAGTAATAATTTGGTTATCCCAAGCTTCGACTTTACCAGACACATATTTGCAACTAGTATCAATAAAGATACCCGCTGGTTCCTGCGAAAAAGGAACATAGAGCATGACCGTTGTACCAACTTTAGGTGTTTTTTTTGCTTTTTGCCACTTATTACCTTGCCAAATCTTAGTCTCCTTACCTACTCTGTAAAGCGATGGTGCTCTTAGGGTAGGCGCATCTTCTCTCACGACATCTAAAAGAAACTCATCCCCAAGTGCCAAGATAACTGTACCATTCACAGTAATACCTGAACCAGTTGTATAAACATCCTCCCACCTGGGCTCTGTCGCTACTGTGATTTCTTTTTTAGACCAGGAAAAAACTAATATAGTTAGGATTACTAGTAACAAAAGAATGATAATTCCCATTTTTTTACTAATTCTCATAAAATCACCTTTCTGAGTTTCTAATTTATTGTTCGGCTCCTACCTTTATACTTCCTTTTATTCATTTTTGTTACCAAGTATTTCTGGTAAATAAAAGAGCCACTGATTAAATCAGTAGCTCTAGTAAACAGATCTTTCTTAACTTTATGGTGTGACAGTGAGTATTTTGGCAACTTCCTCAGGGTACTCAGCAATTAGTTTTAATTCATCTGGTAACAAAGGTTTTTGATTGTGGGCAGTCGCTAATTGAACTAAGTTCAAAATTCTTCTTTCCTTATCCGCAGGTATCTCCATACCAATCTTACTATAAACATGCTTCAACCCTTTAAGGCCACCATATTCGCCAGTAGTAATTATACGTCCACTTTCTTGTGTAAATCCATTTGGAATACCTAATTCCTCTGGCTCATAGATCTCATAGTTTTTACGATCTTTCAAAATACCATCAGCATGAATACCTGATTCATGAGCAAAAGCATTGCTACCAACACCAACCTGATTGATAGGAATTGGCAATCCAAAGGAACGAGCAGCATAATTGGCAATTTTCCAAGCCATAGTTAAATCAATATTCGGATCGAGAATATTTTTTTCTCTAAGTCCGCGTGATTTGGTAATCGCGAGAATAACCGAAACCATGTCAGCATTACCAGCACGTTCACCCATTCCATTAATTGTAGTATTTATATAGGCGTCGACACCTGCATCTAATGCACCCATCGCACCTTCGACTGAGTTTGCTACGGCATAACCAGTATCGTTATGGCAATGGAGTTCTATAGGCAGCTGGACTTCTTTAGCTAGACTCTTGACACTATCATAGATACTCATTGCACGGTCATAACCTAATGTATCGCAATAGCGTATACGATCTGCACCATGCTTTTTAGCCGCCAAAGCAAACTTGATTAGATAGTCTTCATCATAGCCATGATCTTCGCGTTCTGCTGCTGTTCGTGAAGCGTCTTCGGCATTTACCCCAATAGTTTTCACACCTGCTTGACGAGCTGCATCTACAGCTTCAGTCATCATAACTAGGACATCTTCACGGCTAAATTTGTTACCAAACTTGCCAATAGTCATAATTAGCGATGTGGAGATAGAAAGGTTCAAATGTTCCACTTTGGTCAATTTTAAAGCTTTATGAACATCCTCCACAGTAGCTCTTACCCAACCTTCAAGTCGGATATTTTTGAAAAAGCTTTTTTTCTCTAGATCAAGATTAGCATTAATATAATTAGTCTCATGCTCTAGAGCTGGGAAACCAAATTCAGATTGGAAAATTCCCATTTTATCCAAGTAATAATTTACCATGGTCTTCTGTAATTTAGATAAACCAATATTAGCTGTTTGAACGCCGTCACGATTAGTGACATCGATAAGGTAAACACGGGGTTTTTCTCCTCTGACTATAGGTTCTTTCACGGCGCTTCACCTCCATTATTCCACACTGCCGTGTAGAATTTACACCTGTTATAATGCTTATTATCTTACAGTAGAAATTATAATCATGTCAATAGTTACCTAATAAACATACAGTACGCTGTATTTGATAATTCTGTATACACCGAATGCCTGTCTAATTCTTTGCATAAATATACAGCAGACCGGTTTTATTCAGTCTGCTGTAGGAACTACTTATTTAAGCTCAGCAAGTGCTTTTTTTAGATAGTCGTTAGCCATCTGAGGATTGGCTTTGCCTTTGCTAAATTTCATTACTTGGCCAACTAAGAAACCTAAGACCTTTTCTTTACCTTCTAAATACTGAGCGACAGGATCTGGATTGTTTTTAATTACATCAGCAACAATCTTCTCGATCTCGGATACATCACTGATTTGAACAAGACCCTTTTCTTTTACAACTGTTTCAGGATCTTTACCAGAGATAAACATCTCTTCGAAAACTGTCTTAGCAATCTTAGAAGAAATAGTTCCTTTATCTTGGAGTTCAAATAGCTTTGCTAAATCTTTTGGTTTAACTTTAACGTCTGTGATCTCTACCTCATGCTCGTTAAGTAGTCTCATAAACTCGCCCATGAGCCAGTTTGATACTACTTTAGCATCTTTGTAGTTTTCTAAGACTGCTTCGAAATAGGTAGCAAGATCTTTATTCGCAGAGATCAGATCGGCATCGTATTCAGGTAAGGCATATTCTGTTATATATCTGTGGAACTTAGCTACAGGTAGTTCGGGCAGATCATTTTTGATTTTATCGATATACTCGGTTGTTAAAACTATAGGTACTAGATCGGGTTCTGGGAAATAACGATAATCGTGAGCTTCCTCTTTGCTTCTCATAGGTAGGGTAACCCCTGCAGCATCATCCCAGGTTCTTGTTTCTTGAACGATCTTCTCACCACGATCTAGGCACGCTGCTTGTCTTATGGCTTCGTATTCTAGGGCTTTTTGTACTGCTCTAAAGGAGTTCATATTTTTAATCTCGGTTCTAGTACCGAATTTAGTAGCTCCTTTAGGCATCAAGGAAATGTTTGCATCGCAACGGAGAGAGCCCTCTTCCATCTTACAGTCGCTTACCTCAGCATAACGTAAAATATTTCTCAAGGTTTCCATATAGATACGAGCTTCTTCTGGTGAACGCATATCTGGTTCGGAAACAATCTCAATTAGAGGAATACCACAGCGATTATAATCTTCTAAAGAGAAGTCACTAGTACTGATGGTAGCTCCTGAGTGGACAGATTTACCTGCTTCTTCTTCTAAGTGCACTCTAGTTACTCCCACAGTCTTTTTCTCACCGTTTACAATAAAATCTACATGCCCTTTCTGGCAGATAGGAATATCGTATTGGGAGACTTGGAAAGCTTTCGGAAGGTCAGGATAGAAATAGTTTTTGCGATCAAATTTGCTAAAAGTAGCAATATTGCAATCCAAAGCCAAACCAGCTCTAACCGCAAACTCAACTGCTTTTTTATTGAGTACAGGTAAAGTTCCTGGTAAGCCTAAGCAGACAGGGCAAACTTGGCTATTGGCTTCTGAACCAAAAGATGTACTGCAACCACAGAACAGCTTGCTCTTGGTCATCAGCTCTGAGTGGACTTCTAAGCCAATTACAATTGTATAGTCTTCAAGTGGCATCTATTACACCTCCAGAGTCGGTAAACCAAAGGTACCGACGGCCTTTTCCAATGCATAAGCAGCACTAAGCATAATCTCTTCACCTAGGGCTGGTGCAATGAGTTGTACACCTATTGGCAGACCATTAGTTGTTAAACCTGCTGGCATACTCATGGCTGGTATTCCTGCAAGATTAGCGGTAGTAGTAAAGACATCGCTTAGATACATAGCTAATGGATCGCTAATCTTTTCTCCAAATTTAAATGCAACTGATGGAGTTGTCGGCGATAAGATGATATCCACCTTACCAAAGGCTGCATCAAAATCACTCTTAATCAATGTTCTAGCTTTTAACGCTTTGAGATAATATGCATCATAGAAACCTGCGCTTAAAGCGTAAGTACCTAACATAATTCTTCTCTTAACTTCAGGACCAAATCCTTCGGCTCTGGTGTGTTTGAACATGGTCACTGAGTCTTTTTCTTCTTGAGAACGATGGCCAAATCTCACGCCATCAAAACGAGCTAGATTAGAGCTAGCTTCAGCAGTTGCTACAAGATAATAGGTAGCAAGAGCATATTCGGAATGTGGTAGTTCAATCTCCACAATCTCAGCTCCCAAAGAAGCAAAAGCATCAATAGACTTTTTCACTGTTGCAGCTACTTCTTTATCTAAGCCATCGCCAAGTGAATCTTTAGCAACACCGACTTTAAGGCCTTTAATATCCTTACCTAAAGCTTGCATATAATCTGGTCTAGCGTGTGGTAAGGAGGTAGTATCTTTAGGATCATATCCAGAGAGTAGGTTTAGTAGAGCAGCTGAATCAGCTACATTCCTCGTAAATGGTCCAATCTGATCTAAAGATGAAGCAAAGGCAATTAATCCATAACGAGAAACTAAACCATAGGTAGGTTTTACACCAACAATACCTGTTAAGGAAGCTGGTTGGCGAATTGAACCACCTGTGTCGGAACCAAGAGCTAAAGGTGCTTCCATAGCAGCAACTGCAGCTGCGGAACCTCCACTAGAACCGCCAGGAACTCTCTCTAAATCCCAAGGGTTTCTCGAGGGACCATAATAAGAGGTTTCGGTTGAGGAACCCATAGCAAATTCATCCATATTAGTTTTCCCTAAAACTGGTACGCCAGTTTCTTTGAGGTTAGCTACAACTGTAGCATCATAGGGAGGTTTAAAATTCTCTAACATCTTCGAGCCACAGGTTGTCTCCACATGATAGGTACACATATTATCTTTAACAGCAATAGGAATACCTGTAAGTAGTCCAGCTTTCTTTTCTTTGATCATTTCATCGGCTTTATCGGCTGCTTGCAAGGCTTCCTCAGCAGTCAAAGTTACAAAGCTTTTAACCTTAGGTTCTACAGCTTCTATTCTTTTTAAATAGGTTTCAACAATTTCGCGACTAGAAACTTCTCTTTTATCTAAAAGATCTCTAAGCTCTAGGGCTGATTTCTTTAGTAGTTCCAATTAATCCACCCTCCTTAGTCTTTTTCTACAATGCGAGGTACTTTAAAAAATCCTTCAGCCTCACAAGGAGCATTCAAGAAGGCCTCTCTTACCGAGAGTGATTCTTCCACAGTATCATCTCGCATAACATTTTCTAGTGGTACGGCATGAGCCATAGGCTTAACACCATCGGTGTTAAGACCAGCTAGCTTTTGTTCAAAGTCAAGAATCTTGTTTAAGATCTCTGTCATATCTTCTTTTTCTGCATCTGTAAGATAGAGTCGTGCTAGATTAGCTACATGCTCTACTGTTTTTTTGTCGATAATACTCATTTCTTATAACCTCCTTCTAAAAGTATTTTGAGGAACTCTGCTTCCTCTAATACTCTAATTCCGAGTTCTCTAGCTTTTTCAAGCTTAGAACCAGGTTTTTCACCAACTACTACATAATCTGTCTTTTGGCTTACTGATTCAGTTACCTTGCCTCCTAACAATTCTATCGCTTCTTTTGCTTCTTTGCGACCAAAATTCTCTAAGGTACCTGTTACCACAAACACTTTACCTTTGAATGCTTCTCCCTTGACTTGTTTTTCAGCTTTATCATTAAGGCCTAACGAAACTAAATCAGCCAAGAGAGCTTTGTTTTCCTGGTTATTAAAGAAGTCAAAAATCGATTCAGCAATTGTCGGTCCTATATCAGGGATATTGGCAAGATCAGTAACTGAAGCTTTTGATAGGGTTTCTAAGGAATCAAATTTATCACTAAGGCTTTGAGCAGTTTCACGTCCTACATGACGAATACCTAAAGCTGTTAGGAGCCTCGCTAAACCTCTGTCTTTAGCCTTAGCAATATTTTCCACTAATTTACTAGCTGATTTTTCACCAAACCGGTCGAGGTTGAGGAGATCTTCTTTTTTAAGGCGGAAAAGATCAGCTGGATTTTCTACCAATCTTGCTTCCACCAGTTGATCAATTACCGCTGGGCCAAGCCCTTCGATGTCCAGAGCATCTCTAGAGGCAAAATGAACTAGTCCCTCTTTAAGCTGGGCCGGGCAGCTGCGATTAATACACCGCCAGGCAGCTTCTCCTTCTTCGCGAACCAACTCAGATTCGCAAGCGGGACAGTGTGTAGGCATTTCAAAGACCTTTTCCTCACCTGTTCTTAACTCTGCTAGCGAACGCACTACCTCTGGAATAACATCGCCGGCTTTTTGCACTACAACAGTATCACCTATCTGGATATCTTTGGACTTAATATTATCTTCATTGTGTAGACTAGCCCTTGAAACTGTAGAACCAGCAATAAACACTGGGTCTAAAATAGCCAATGGCGTTATAGCTCCTGTCCTACCAACTTGAACTGTGATATCCAGTAATTTAGTAGTTTTTTGCGAAGCAGGGAATTTATATGCTATCGCCCAACGAGGGGATTTAGCTGTATTCCCGAGACTTTCTTGTACGAGATGAGAATCTACCTTAATCACTATTCCATCAATCTCATAGGGAAGGTTTTCCCGATTCTCTTGCCAATACTGAACAAACTCTTTGACCTCAGCAATAGAGTTAACCAGTTTGGCATTAGAATTAGTACGTAAACCTAATTCCTGGAACCATTTAAGTGTATCATAATGGCTGTCTGGAGCAAGTGCATCTGTATAGCCTAGAGCGTAGATAAAGGTATTTAGTTTTCTTACAGCAGTAATACGAGAATCTAGCTGTCTTAAACTTCCAGCTGCAGCATTACGTGGATTAGCAAATAGCTTTTCTCCTCTTTCTGACTGCAGTAAGTTAAGTTCTTTGAAAGCATTTTTATCCATATAGCATTCACCACGAACTTCTAAATCGCCAGCTAGTGGTTGACGTAGTTTTAAGGGAATGCTAGGGATTGTTCTTAGATTAGCTGTAATATCTTCTCCTGTTTGACCATCACCCCGAGTAGCACCTCTCACTAATATACCATCACGATACAAAAGTGAGATCGCCAAGCCATCGATCTTTAGTTCAACTGTGTATTTAATGGAACTACCAGTGACTTCTCTAACTCTTCGATCAAAAGCATCCAATTCTGCTAAAGAAAAAGCATTACCCAGACTAAGTAAAGGTACTGTATGTACTACAGTATTAAAACCAGAAAGTACTGCTCCACCAACTCTTTGGGTGGGGGAATCTGGAGTGATCAGGTTTGGATTAGCTTTTTCTAGATCCTCTAATTCTCTCATGAGACTGTCATATTCAGCATCAGTTATAATCGGATCGTCTAAGACGTAGTAACGATAGTTATGATAATTTATCAGTTCGCGAAGTTTTTCAATGCGTTCCTGAATCATAGCTTCACAAGATAAACCGCAAAAGCCTCACCCGTTTACTGGTGAGTTAGATGCGGACTAGCTTGTTTCCCCCTTTCTATAACTACAACAAAATGTTGTATTATTTGCTAGGCAAAATTCTTGCTTCCTTTATATAGGAAGCACAGTTAATTATCTAAAGTCCATTCAACTATTCGCCTTTGTATTCTTTCAAATAAGAAAATCTTTAACCATTCTCTTGTTCATAGGGTTAAAAACATCAACTGATATAATCTCCGTTTTGGCTCCCTTAAAAAAACTTCTAGCCAATCACTTTGTGGGCTTCCTATTGAATTAGGCAAAGATTTACCATATCCTGCACGTCAAAAAAGAAACGCCCATAGGGCGCTTCTTTTCTAGTTAGGAAGCATTTAGTAGGCAGTTACAATCGAGCCTTTATATTGCTTTTCAATAAAATCTTTAACCTCTTTGGAGGTAAGAAGATCGGTTAGAATCTTGAATTCTGAACGGTTAAGATCATTAGTCCTTACCGCCACAATATTGGCATACGGAGATTCTGCGCCTTCCATAACTAGAGCATCTTTAGTAGGTACTAGGCCACCTTCTAAAGCATAGTTAGTATTAATAATTGCTAGGTCAAGATCCTCTAATGCTCTGGGTAACATAGCTGCTTCGAGTTCTTTAATTTTTATATTTTGAGGATTTTTAACAATATCCATAGGAGTAGGGGTAACCCCTGCTTTTTTATCGACTTCAATTAAGCCAGCTTTTTCTAATAATAAGAGAGCACGGCCCCCATTAGTTGGATCATTAGGAATACCAACCGAAGCACCTTTTTTCAAATCTTTTAAGGTTTTTAGCTTCTTAGAATAGGCACCCATTGGTTCAACGTGTACAGCTACTAACGAAGAAAGAGCTAGGTTGCGATCTTGGCTAAAAGAATCAAGGTAAGGTTTGTGTTGAAAGAAGTTGGCATCAATTTCTCCATCAGCAAGAGCTAAATTAGGTTGCACATAGTCAGTAAACTCAATAATCACAATATCCAGACCCTTAGCTTTGGCTAGAGGCTTAATTAGCTCTAAGATTTCAGCATGTGGTCTTGGGGACGCACCAATTTTTAAGGTTGCGGCCTGAGATATTCCTGCCACCAACAAAACTGCTAAAAGAACATAAAAATACCTTTTCATTTTCTTGCCTCCCTTATTTTGATTTGTGTTCAAGACGTTCAGCAACTAAGTTGCCTAAAGTCTGCACAATTTGCACCAATATTACCAAAACGACAACTGTAATTAACATTACATCACCACGGAAACGTTGGTAACCATACCTGATTGCTAAGTCTCCTAAACCTCCTCCACCAATTGCACCAGCCATTGCTGAGTAACCAATAAGATTAACAGCGGTAATGGTTATGCCACGGATGAGCGAGGAGAATGCTTCTGGTAGCAACACCTTAAAAATAATCTGCAAGGTGGTAGCTCCCATAGCTTCGGCAGCTTCAATTACCCCATGGTCTACTTCTCGTAAAGATTGTTCTATGACTCTAGCCACAAATGGTATTGCTGCGATAGCTAAGGGCACAATTGCTGCTGATGTGCCAATTGAGGTACCTACTATCTTTCTGGTAAAAGGAATAATAGCTACCATAAGAATAATAAAAGGAATTGATCTGCCGATGTTAACAATGGCTCCAAGAAGAGAATTAAGCCATTTGGTTTGTTTAATATGACCAGGAGAGGTAATAACAAGTAATATACCTAATGGCAGGCCTAAACTAACCGCAAAAAAGGTTGAGGTTATAACCATATAAAGGGTCTCTAAAAGAGCCTCTTTAACCATTAGCCAAATCATGGGATTAAAAAAGGTGGAAGTGAACCCCAAAAGAGCTTCTTTAATTACTGTAAGCATCGTTTATCACCTTCACCTTCAGCCCTTTTTCTAGCAGAAATTCTTTTGCTTTGGTGAATTCGGGGCCAGTAATTTTTAGAACTAACATACCAAAGGTAATATCTCTAATCTGATCAATGTTGCCATAAAGAATGTTTACACCTACATCAAACTTGTGAATCATCTCATTGATTAAAGGTTCACCTGTAGAACCCCCAATGAAAGTAACTTGTAAAAGTTCGCCACCGTTTTGAGCTTTTAATCTTTCCTCAACTTCCTTAGGTAATTCGGATTTAACAACACCTCTTAAGAAAGTTTGAGCTGTATCTGTAGTAGGATTTAATAGCACTTCTGTTACAGGCCCTGCTTCGATTATTTCCCCATGCTCAATAACGGCAACTCGGTCGCAGATCTCTTTGATTACATTCATCTCATGAGTAATGATTACTAAAGTTATACCGCGTTCTTGATTGATTTTTTTTAGTAGTTTGAGAATACTCATTGTGGTTTGGGGATCTAAAGCAGAGGTAGCTTCGTCGCAAAGCAGAATCTCTTGATTGTTAGCTAAAGCTCGAGCAATACCCACTCTTTGCTTTTGCCCACCAGAAAGTTGGGCTGGATAAGCTTTAGCTTTATCTTGCAAACCTACTAATTCCAATAGCTCTGTTACGCGATTTTTAATTTCGCTTTTCGACACACCACTTAGTTCTAACGGAAAAGCTATATTTTCAGCAACAGTTCGAGATGAAAGCAGATTAAAATGTTGGAATATCATACCAATCTTTTTACGCTCTCTTCTTAAACCACTTACAGGTAAAGAAACCATATCCACACCATTTACTAAAACTCGGCCTTTATCTGGTTTCTCTAACAAGTTAATACAACGCACTAAGGTCGATTTCCCGGCACCGGAAAGCCCAATAATACCAAAGATCTCGCTATCTGGAATAACAAGATTAATATCTTTAAGAGCAACCACTTCATTAGCACCTTGATAGATCTTAGTTACATCAACAAATTCAATCAACTAAATCACCTCCATAAAAAAAACCTCTTCTATGAGAAGAGGCGATAAGAACAATTCTTTCACGCCTTTCTCATCTCTCAGACCTAATGTCTGCTGGAATTAGCACCCTTGCCTAGTGGCCGGTTGCTGGGCTTCCTCGGGCCAGTCCCTCCGCCTCTCTTGATAAGAAAGATTCGTCGTTATTAAATTATAAAGCTCTTTTATGTTTGATTATGAGTATAACATCTGTGTGTCATCCTGACAAGAGGTAATTTTTAAATATTGTAGTTGCCTAACTTGTAAAAGTAATTTCAACCCTGTAGGTAGCAATAACCCTTACAAATGG
>ENA-UOOI01001883-UOOI01001883.1-fermentation-metagenome-genome-assembly--contig:-NODE-1883-length-19854-cov-3.925754_pt1 | contig 19854 bp, 13 predicted proteins | sample MGYA00245779_ERZ724027 | MGnify/ENA primary metagenome ERZ724027 (study PRJEB28704, sample SAMN03018318) | fermentation metagenome | biome: anthropogenic terrestrial biome; feature: soil; material...
GTCACAGACTTCTAATCGCATGCCGTTCTTTTCTGTCATTTTTTCTTTCCTCTTAAAATTCCGAAAACCTGCAAATTAATAGACGGTGTTAGCCTCATCGAACAGTGCCTTAATATTCCTGGGGGGAACATCCGACTGCAGGCCTTCATGGCTTGGAGAGATAATTAATCCGGTTGGAAAATAAGTACGCAGCTCCCTCACCTTTGCTGCTACCTGCTCCGGCGTGCCATTGGGAAGCAAATCCTGAGTATCGACACCTCCGCAAAAAGAGATCTCTCCATCAAACTTTGCCTTCAGGCTGGCAGGGTCCATACCGGCAGCCAGCGCCTGAATTGGATGGATAATATCTACGCCTGCTTCAATCAACAGCGGTATAGCCTCTACAATAGATCCGCAGGAGTGGTACATAACTTTTACTCCATAACTGTGAGCCAGATCAATCAACTTCTTTGCTCCGGGAATCACAAACTCCTTCACCAGCTGCGGGCTGATCATCAACCCTCTCTGGCTTCCCATATCATCACCAATTAAGATAACATGTACTTTTCCTCTGGCTGCCTCCAGAAAGATCTTCAATGCTTTCAGATAGAATTCAATTATATGATCATCCACATAATGAACCATCTCCGGGTCTGAGATCATATTCATCAAACAAGTCTGCATACCAAAGGCAGCGCATACATCCTGAAAATGGCAGGCCCAGAGCATACCCATCACAGCTTTATCTGCAGGAGCTTCCTCTACCAGCCGTTCACATTCTTTTGGATCAATATACTTTGCAGGATCCGGCCAGGGATAATCAATGGCAGTCACATCATCCAAATCTTCGCATCTGGCAAAGCACCCATCCGCGGTTAATGTTCGATGCTCGGTATCTACATTACTTCCATTCATATACCAGTCAAACGCTGCAAAAATTGCATTACAGTGTTCGGAATGGTAGGGAATCTCTACTGCATAAAAATCATCACCACAGACTCTTTTCAGTTCTTTAATGTCCTTTACATGGTAAAAATCACACAGTGCGGGCACTGCCTCAGGAGTCGGATCTCCCAGCCAGCAGGCTGGTCTGTCAACCGATCTCCGTTCCACAGTTGCAAAAAATCTTTCAATACTGTTCATACAAAATCCTCCCGGTGCTTACTTTTCGATTCGATTTTAACGCCTGATAACCACAGCCTGATATTTTTCGAGTAACAAATTCCCATCTATATTACTTCCGGAAAGTATATCTGTTCCATAGACGCCGGATACCTTCGCCGATTCATTATTATGATTCAGATAAAACTCCCAGACAGCTTCCGCACCCGCTCTCATATGATATTCTACACCTTCAGGCAGTTCTTTCTCTTCAATTTCTGCATCCGACAACATTCTCTTAAATAATGGCTGCATCTGATGGGCCGGTACTCTGCAGGCCAGGTAATATGCCTTGCCAGTTCCATTTTTTTTACAAGTAAGCGCCGGCGTATCCCGATAAAAATCATCCATATAGCGTGCAAGAATCTTCGCATCATTTACCCGCATAGTTTCTGCACAATCTCTCACTTCCCATATAGTTTCATCCTCAAAACAAATTCGGTTTCGATCTGAGGGATAAAGTGTATCAATTTCTTCAATTATTGTACCAAATAATTCAGAAAGTCCGTCACCGGGAAACCCGCCAAGAAAACATAATAAATTTTCATCGACATATCCGGTGAAATATGTGGCAAACAGCTGTCCTCCTCCTTGAACAAATTCTCTCAGACGTGCGGCGGTGCCTTTTTTTAATACATACAGCATCGGAGCCACAATAAGACGATATTTCGAAAAATCTGATGATGAAGAGATTACATCCATCTCTACGCCCAATTTCAAAAATTCTTTCCAAATATCCATACATACTTTTTCGTACTGCTTGTTCTCTTTTCCTAAGGCCATTACATCTTGAATTGCCCAGCGAGTATCCCAGTCGAATAGCAAAGCTGCCTTGGCTTCTGTCGTGGTTCCGGCAACTTCAGATAACTTTTCCAGAGCATCTCCCACTTCGGATACTTCATTGAATATCCGAGTATCATCTCTTCCTAAATGGTCAATCACCGCTCCATGGTATTGTTCAAAAGATCCCCTTCCTTTTCTCCATTGAAAGTACTGTACAGTATCAGAACCGCAGGCAATCGCCTGAAGGCTTGACAACATATGAATTCCCGGCCGTTTTAATTTATTGAATGGATGCCAGTTGACAAGGCCTGGTGCACTTTCCATCAGCATAAATGGTTTGTTTTTTTTCAGTGAGCGCATAACTGTGTGATGAAAAGCTGTCTCTGCCATAGTGTCATATAGTGATTCATAATCATTATGAAACCTTGGATAACTGTCCCAGGAAATAATATCAATAGACTCAGACAAAAAGTCATAGTCCAGACCGTTATATAATTGCATAAAATTGGTCGTAACAGGGACATCAGGGGTTTCTCTTCTCAGAGTTTGAATCTCCAAGTCCAGATACTCTTTCATATTCCAGGTTGTAAAACGTTTCCACTCCAGATTCAGTCCCATAATACTTCGTTCGCCATCCAAAAAAGGAGGTTCAATCTGGTCGAAAGAATTATAATTATGGCTCCAAAAGGTAGTCCACCAGGCTTTGTTCAATTCATCAATATCATGATGAAATTTTTCAGCCAAATAGTCCTGGAATCTTTTAATACACAGAGGGCAATAACATTCTCCCCCCAGTTCATTTGATACATGCCAAAGCAAAAGCCCCGGATGATTTCCAAAATTTTCTGCCAGCTTTTTATCAATAATAGTGACTTTTTCGCGGAACTTTGGAGAGGTCATGCAATGGTTATGACGACCTCCATGATGATTGCGTATGCCCTGTCTATTAACCCTCATCGCTTCCGGATAAGCTTCATCCAGCCACGCAGGCCGTGCTCCGGAAGGTGTTCCCAGAATCGTGAAAATACCATTAGCATATAGATTGTCCATAATTCTTTTCATCCAGCCAAAATGGAATTCCCCCTCCCTTGGTTCATAAACCGACCATGCAAAAATACCGAGGGTGACGCAATTAATCCCTGCTTTTTTCATCATCTCTATATCTTTTTCAAGAATATCCGGCCGATCCAGCCATTGCTCAGGATTGTAATCTCCTCCATGAACCAGACCGCCTATCTGGGGGAACAAAATGTTCTTTTCCATCTTTTGCCTCCTTTTTATTTTTTAACTAAAGGGTTGGTTTGATGCCACTGCTATGGTGCGAAATTCACCGAACACCTCTGTCTGATCACCAGCCTGCTTCGGCCTGGTCGCACAATAAAAATGGTAAAGCTTTCCATCATAATAGAAAATCGAAGCTTTATGTGCATGATTCTCATCAATCTCACCTGGCTTTCCATGACGGATAATCGGAGAATCAACCTTTTCCCAGTCTATCAGGTTCTCGGAGAGTGCAAGCCCTTCCTGTGCATGTCCCCGATCGTAACCAAAGAAAAAGTTCAGCCATACACCCTTATCCCAAACAATACAAGGATCAGACAGGAAACGGCCATCCCACTTTCCGGGAGTTACCTTAAGTAACGGATTGCGCCTGCAGCGCTCCCAGTGGAACAAATCTTTTGAGCTTGCCATACCCGTCTGTTCCACCCATCTTGACTCCCTGTTTTTCGCATTATAGAACATGTACCAAGTCTCTTCATAGTTGATAATACACGCTTTATATAATCCGCCTCTTTCCCAGTCTTCACCATTCTCCCAGGAAAAGACCGGTTTCTCCAGACGATGCCAGTCAAGCAATTCTTCATCTTCCGTCCATGCCAGTCCAATCATGGCAGCTCCTTCCTCATAACCAACAGAGGGATAAGAATGGTATACTAACCAGTACTTTCCGTCCACTTTTCTTAATCCTGGTGTATCATAGAGATGATCACTGTCTTTTATCATCCAGGTGGCAGCTGCCCCTACACTGTCCCAGCAACTGCTTCTTTGATTCCTTCCGAGTATAATTCCCTTGTGTTTCCAGTGAAGTAAGTCATCACTGACTGCAAGAGCCGACTGGTAGCCTTTTCCGTCATAGCCGGTATATAACATATGGAATTGGTTGTTATGTAAAAATACAAAGGGTATATCAACACCTTTTTCGTCAAATGCCCCCTCCTTACCCGAACCCACAAGAACAGGCTCTGGATATTTGTAAGGTGTCAAATATGACTGTATCCTTGTATCATCTAATCCTAGCATTGTTCGGCTCCCCTTTCAAGTTGATAAAGCTGCTCCTGAAAGCAAAAATTTCCGGGAGCAGCTTTTGTGCAATGTCATTTTACTGTCTTCTCATCAAGCATCTTTAAGATATCGTCAAAATTATCATCCGTCTGACTTTTCACATCCTTAACATATTTTTCCCATGCTTTATCGTCGTTAATGTCATTTTCACCGATAATAAACTGATGAGCCAACTCTTTCACTCTGTTCTCGCATGTTCCCCCATATGACAGCTGAGCCTTGGAGGTCTGTTCTTCCGCAGATAAATAAGTTACAGGAGGTCTGTCATAAGGTGCTACTGAATCTTCTCCGCCATTCACACTAGATTCAACCCAATATTTACCCTCATAATAATTATTTGTTTTGTTCCACCAGGGTTCAGGTAGTGAAGCCACATCAAGCATCGCGTTAAAATCAATCGGATTAAAAGGAATTCCCGTCCTGCAGACAGAAGACGACATCAATCCATACTCAGCAGACTTCGTCGCAGGTGCTTCAGCATTCATAATCTCATCACTGAATTCCTTTTTTTCTCCATCTATCTTATATGTCTCACCTTCGATTCCCCAATTCATAAGCTGAACCATCTGATCGGAATACTGATAATCAATCATAGCGACCGTATATTCCGGATATTCTGTATCGGCACTGATATAAATTCCCATTCCATTATTTAATGACTTGCCTGCTTGTCTGGATCCCCACTTCCACGGCGTTCCATAATCCGCATCTTCAGGGAGAAACGCAAGTCCCCATTCCATCTTGTCATCTACTTTTGCGTTGTTCCAACTTGCTACAGACCCCGCCCATAATGTAGGGCAGATACCTCCTACATTGGTAGTTGCTTTTGTCTGACCCTGATTAAAATCAGCAGTCGCAAACTCCGGATCTATATATCCTTTTTCATATAAGCCATTCAGATACTGTAACATCGTTCTAAAGTTGTCTTCTAAAGGCCCATATGCCCAGTTCTTTCCATTGTAATACAGGCAGTCCCATGTATGAAAGATTCCGACAAATCCGCGATATAAAGGATAATCCTTTGTGTTATTAATCATAACATAATCCAGATTTAAAGAACCATCATCGATCTTTTTCTGCATATTCTCACATAGATTTGTGTATTCATCCAAAGTAGTCGGCGGTTCCCATCCATTTTCTTTGAGAAGATCAAAACGATAGGCAAATGCGGTAAAAGACTGTGCTCCTTGTATATCATCTGGATTGTAGAACCCATCCATAAAATAGTACATTGACCCGTCCTCATTTTTTGCAAAATCCTCTCCGCCATTCGTATCTTGCATATAATCTGGATAGTATACCATATAATCTGTATAGTCCGATAAATTCAGTAACGTTCCATCCTCTCCGTATTCATTAACTGCCACTCCTTTTGTCACACTTGCAATATCCGGAACACGACCAGACTGTAATACTACCAATTCATTTTCCGAATAATCCGTTGCCGGGGTTCTGGTCCATGTTATATCCAGTTTACATCCCAGATACTGTTCCATTCTTTTCTGCCATTCTTTTTGAATCATGGTATCGTCTGAAGATTGTTGATACTCAGCAATACTGACTTCTAATTTAAGCGTATTGTCCGGAAGCTTGGGCAATTTCATACCATTACTTGCCGCAGTTGCACCGGCGTCTGATTTATCTTTGGAAGCAGCTGCCTGATCAGACGACGATGCGTTTGAGGTTTGAGTTCCTTTTGAGGTTTCTGCTTCTTTTTGATTTTTCCCTCCATTACCACAGCCTCCAAGCAAGCCTAAAGTCATAACTCCTGTCAGTGCAATTGAAACAAACCTTTTACCATTTTTCTTTTTCATCTTTTTCCCTTTCTGCCGTAAGGCTATGTTCTGTTAACCTTTTACAGCCCCGACCTGCATTCCCTGTGCAAAATACTTTTGCACAAATGGATACATCAGGAGAATAGGGCCAATCGTTGCAATTACACAGGCATATTGAACATTCAACTGGTTCATCTGCCCATTACTTATCATCTGCTGGGCATCCGACATATTGGCTGTCCCAGATGTAAATACAATTTTTCGCAGCAGCATTTGAATCGGCTGCTTATCAGGATTCTTTATATATAGCAAAGCTTCATAATAACTATTCCAAACTCCAACAACAGAAAACAGGCCAAATGTAGCATATAACGCCTTTGACAGGGGTACATAAATTCTGGTAAGAATCTGTAACTCACTGGCTCCGTCAATTTTTGCTGCTTCTCTTATCTCAGAAGAAATTCCCTGATAAAATGACCTGTAAACAAATACATTATACGCAGAAACTGCATTCGGTAAAATCAGAGACCACCAGGTATCATATAGCCCCAGATTCTGAATCAACAGATATGTAGGAACAGTTCCTCCACTAAAAAACATTGTAATCAGCAAAAAAATGGAAAGAGGTTTGCGTAAAACAAACTCGGGCACCATCATGACGTAAGCAAGTAAAGAAGTCAGTACCAAACTAAAAAATGCTGACCCAAATGCAATGACTAATGTATTCCAATAGGCGCCGAATATATTTTCTTCCTTAAACAGCAATTTATAGCCATCAAATATAAGCTCCTTTGGAAAAAAAGTAACCTGCCCTGTAGTAATCATCCTATTGCTGGACAGTGAAGTAGCAACCACATTGAGGAAAGGATATAAAAAGATGACAGACATCAGCAGCATAAATGCGGCCAGAACCACATCAACACTCTTACTTCCAATATGTATTTTATTTTTATTCTGTTTGGTCAACATACTTTTTACCTCCTACCACAAACTATTGTCAGGATTGATCCTGCGTGTTATTGTATTGGCACCGAAAACTAAAACAAAACATATGATAGAAACAAATAAATTCACCGCAGTAGAATAAGAAAATTTTCCTTCAACGATACCTTTTTGATAAACAAATGTGCCAATCACCTCCAGTTCACTCCGATTTGTGGAGTTTTGCATCAGCAATATTTTCGTATAGTCGCTGTTTAAAACATTACCCACATTCATGATCAAGAGAACTGTTGTTGTAGGCATTATGGTAGGCCATACAATATTTTTAATTTTCTGCCATCGATTTGCTCCATCAATATTCGCAACATCATACAAGGTAGTATCAACATTAGATAAAGCCGACAGATATATAATAGATCCCCAGCCAATTCCCTGCCAGACAGCAGAGCCTATATACATAAGAAGAAAATATTTACTTCCATTGTTCATATCAACTCTTGCCATTCCAAAAAGCTCTCTTACATCGTTAAACAATCCATTCACAGAGCCGAAACCATTTAACATAGAGCAGATAACTACGACAGATATAAAATGAGGAATATAGGAAATTGTCTGCACTGATTTTTTGTAGAAGTTACCTTTTAGTTCATTTAATAAGATTGCGAATATAATCGGAGCCGGGAATGTAAACAATAATGTAAGACTCCCGACTTTAAGAGTATTCCAAAGAATTTGCATACTGTTAACATTTTTAAAGAAGGTAATGAAATTCTTAAATAACGGCTGCAGCCAGTCACTTCCTCTTATCCCTCTTGCTGATTTATAATTCTTAAAAGCTATTAATATTCCATACATTGGAACATATTTAAATATAATGACCGCCAAAACAGGCAGCAATGCCATCAGGACTAATGATCTCTGTTTCCATATGAGCTTCCAAAAATTGTCTCGGCTTCTCACAGTGGTATCTGCCATAGAATTTCTTTTTTCCCTTCTCATAATTCGCTCCTCCGAATAATACTTTTCATCATTACCGTTTTATTATAAGTGTTATAATGCTTAAATAAAATGGAATTTTTGCAATATATATATGCATTTTTATATTATATTTTGGGGTTTAAAGATAGAGTATATACTTTATTCAGCTTTTTATGTATTTTTTACATGTTCATCGAGAAAGAATTATAGTATAATGCTAGATGATGTGTGGGTTATTACATGATTCACCTTTTAAAGGAGTGCAAATGAAAAAGGAAAAGAAAACCATATTAATTTCTCTTTCAAAACATTTTAAAATAGTCATAATCTTATTCTCAATATGCACGATAATAATCTCACTTTATAGTACTCTTCGATATTTTAAATTTCAAAACGCCTATATTGAGAAAAGTCTCGATTATTATTCAAACCAGCTGGTAAAATCCGTTACGGAAGCATATACAAGTTACGAAAATATTTCTTATAATATAGCGTATAGTAAAAATGTTCATGATTACCTTACAAGCACAACCTCGGGAGATAGTTACACGTCTTATCAATCTCTGAGGGATCAGCTAAGCAATGCAAGGATGTTAAGTCCTTATATTGTAGATATAGCTCTATACGGAAATGACAGGAGATTTGTATCCCTTTGCGGCGCTATAGAAAATTATGAAGATATGGCAAAGTCAATCTCTGACACACATTTTTCATTTCGTTCGTTAGGAATCGCACAAATAAATATGGCAAAGTGTCATATCATGTCAATTCCAATCTATTCGCTTGAAGGTAATCAGGATAATTATTTAGGTCTTTTGTTTTTGTCTATTGATGTCAATAGCCTTTTAGATAACAACATTAATTCAAATAACAACCAATACAATCCTCAGATCATCTTTACCCATGAAGACCAGCTGATCTATGGCTCAAAATCTATATATCATTCCCTGGAAACTAAAAACACACCACCTAAAAAAGAGACAAGCTTAGATAGAAAGTATGTAATAAACGAATATACCATTCCAAACATCAATCATACTTTATATGTACTGATAAATAAGAGTATTGCGAATAAACAGTTATATGAAATTTCCAGGCAATTGCTTCTCTATATGATTTCCTTAAGTTTTATATTCTTTCTATTATTGTTTACCTTATATCACCCTTTGATTCGCTCGCTGAATCAATTGACTTCTTATATGAAGACGATTGCCGAAGGAGATCGAAGAATTTACCGAAAAGGATATGTCATCAAACAAGGGATCATCGCTTCGACGGAAATATATGATATACAAAGAGCATTCAAAAACATGATTGAACAAACAGAATTATTAAACCGCAAGATTTTCGACACGTATACACGAATGTATGAATTAGAAGATAACGCTCGAAAAACGGAAATTGCTTTTCTGAGAAGCCAAATCAACCCGCATTTCTTATACAATACCTTGACAATGATTTGTGGTATGGCGGCTGAGAATGATACAGGCAAAATTATCTCCATTACCGAAGCATTGTCCAGAATATATCGCTACAGTATCAAAGGTACAGAAAAAGTTCCGCTTAAAGAAGAAATGGAAATTGTGAAGAACTACCTGATGATACAAAAGGAAAGATTTGGGGATAGATTTCAAATTGAATATTCATTTTCAGAAAGCTCACTATATTGCATGATCCCTAGAATGATTATTCAACCTATAGTAGAAAACGCGATCGTGCATGGTTTGGAGAAAAGTTTAGAGCCAGGCAGATTATTAATCGGAGCCGGTTTAAATCCCAACTACGGATATCTGGCAATCTGGATCTATGATAACGGTGTGGGAATGTCATCTCAAAAGCTGGAATCGCTGCGGGAAAAAATTGCTTCATCACAGATCAATAACAGCAAAAACAATGGGGAATACAAGATTGCCAAAGACGCTCCAATCAGTGACAGTATTGGTCTGCTAAATGTAAATAGCCGTATGGTCTTATATTACGGGACAAATTATACTCTGCTTCTCGATTCAGAGGAGGGTGTGGGGACCAATGTGCAAATTCGTGTTCCATATGAAATTACATAAGAGGGGATGTTGATTATGTATCAGGCAATTATTATCGATGACGAGAAATGGGTTATAAAAAGTTTAATTTCTACAATACGAGATCAACAATATTTTGAAATAACGGATGAATTCTACGATGGTTTGTCCGGACTTAACTATATACGTTTAAACAAGCCGGAGCTTGCCTTTGTTGATGTGCGTCTTCCGGGCATAGGGGGACTGGAGCTTCTCCAAATTGCTCAGGAAGAAAAAATACCAACTCTTTTTATTATGATTAGTGGATATGCAGAATTTGCATATGCACAAAAAGCTATGTTTCATAATGCGATTGGTTATTGTCTCAAACCTTTTTCTAAAAACGAACTGATGGACTCCATGCAAAAGGCCTGCTCTCTCATTACAGGAAGGAAAGCTTGGAAAGGTGAGGAAGAAAAAGACTGTAGTACGGATCCTTCTGATAAATTTAATCCCGAGCATCTGACCAGTTCACATAAATCCGTGCAAAAAATGATTGATTATACAGAGTCTCATTATCAGGAAGATATCTCAGTACAGGACGCTGCAAATTACTGTTCCCTTAACAGCAATTATGCCAGTCAATTATTTCACCAGGAGACCGGTATCACTTTTATAGGTCACCTTACCAATCTGCGGATTTCACATGCAAAATGGCTGCTCATGTATACTGACCAAAATATCTACCTAATTGCTGCACAGGTTGGATTCAGTGATTATTTTTATTTTGCCAAAGTATTTAAAAAGATGACCGGGGACACCCCTACCTATTTTCGAAAAAATAATACTATTTAACAGGAGGCAGCCATGAATCCGTTTATGAAGCCAAAGCTTATCCTTTCCCTATGTATGATTCTTGCTTTATCCGGTTGTGATTATAAAACAGTTACAAGCACACTGCCAGATCAATCTGTGCTGCCAGAAACTTTGCAAAATCAATCTTTTGATCAGCATCTGGATATTAGTATCGGTTATTGGGATATAGAAAAAATGCTCAATGCATCGCACCCAGACGCCATAACCCAGTATATTGAGTCGCTTTTTAATGTTACATTTCATCCGATGTCTGTGACGTGGTCTAATTATAAGGACCGTTATCGAATTTTAAGCAGTACTCATAGTCTGCCCGATATATTCGCCACTCTGACATTGTCCTCTAACGATAATCATGATTCAGGTTCTTTTATTAATATGATTGAATCTAACTCTATCCGTGCTCTTCCCGAGGATATGTCATCTTACCCATTATTAAGCAACGTCCTGGCGCTTACCTCTTTTACCAAATATAAAGATGGGAACTATTATGCTATTCCTAGAAATTCATTCACTGATCCTATCCTTGGATCAACCGATGCAGCCATGCTTGTACGACGGGATTGGATGGATACACTGGACATAAAAGATCCTCAATCTTTTGATGATTTTCTTTCTATGACATCTGCTTTTGTCCATGACGATCCAGATGGCAATGGAGCGGATGATACCATCGGTTATAATGTCAGCAATTTAACGGCACTTGGTAAATGGCTGATACTGGGCATCTCTCCGGAATGTAACACATATGCCTGGATCTCTGAAGACGGACAATATATACCATCCTGGACCTCTGATAAATTTATGGAGGTTGTAAAATCTTATCGGAAACTCTATCAATCTGACAGCTTAGATCCGAATTTTTACAGCAAATCCCCACAAACAGTTCTGGAGGACTTTGCAAGCGGACATTTAGGTGCTTTGGAATACAAATCTTCGCCTTCTGCATTAATGGAATTAAAAGAGCGCTGGGATCAGCAAAATGATAAACCCTTTGAAACATGTGTCGATGTACTTCCCATATTTCCTGCGTCGGACGGTATCCGCTATAGTAATTCCAGCAATATATTCTGGTCAGAATCCTATTTATCCTCGTCTGTGAGCGATGAAAAAGCAGAGCGTATACTATCTATCTTAGAATTTCTTCTTTCTGAAAATGGAAAAATGCTCTGTAAATACGGGATAGAAAATGTAGATTATGCTCTTAACGATAACGGTAACTATACCTGCTTAATCGACACTAAAGGCGAAAATCTAAGTATTGTCCTCAAGAAAAAGTATCCCTCTCTTATGCTCTTTGAAACTTTAGCTGGATGGGGAAACGACTGGAAAGATTTTGAAAATAGTTCCCTTAATAATCTTCGTTATGGAAAACCATGTGTAGATCTCGCAAGGAAATCTGTCGAATGGTATCGTGACAATACAACGCAGTTAAAAAGAGATTATGTATTCCTAAACGCTCCGAAAGAATCTGTTGAGAGCCTGAACACCTCAGATGCGTTTCAGTCGTTTGTCAAATGCATTATAGGAGAGGATGATCCCGAACAAATGTGGAATCAGGTTCTTGCAGAAATGGATTCAAAGGGACTAAAAAATTATATCTCCATGCAAAACGAAAAGTATCGGGAACAGAAGGAGTAGTCCTTTCTGTTCCCTGCTGTGACTATCCATTAATTTTAAATACATATGCAGATTCACAAGGTTTACTTTCCGGAGCTTTTATATGTAATCCCCTGGCATCTCTGTGAAATTTCAGATGTTCCCCTGATCCAATTAGTTCAACACATTGAATGGTCTTTTTGTAAATACCGTTTGTCTTCAGACTATTAATATGGAATTCACCTGTCTTTGGCCATCCAAGTGCAATCGTATAAAGAGTATCCCCATGCGTAGTGAAGCGAAAATCCTGTGCAGTAAATATCTCGTTATGTTCATCTGGAGTGTTACAAAAATTCAGCTGTCCTTCGATTTTGTCAACATCAAAGTCAGTGTCTATTATGGCTGTCGGACCTTCTTCAGCAATTGAGAATGGTCTGGTTTCATATATAGCTTCTCCATTTAAAGACAGCCATTCTCCAATCTCCTTAAGAATCTTTATTGCATCCGGATGAAATGATCCGTCAGCATACGGTCCTACATTTAACAGTAGGTTTCCATTTTTCGAGACAATGTCACAAAGTTGATGAATGATGCGTTCTGATGATTTATATTTGGGTTCCTGAACCATGCACCATGTGATGTTATCTTCCAATCGATCATCGGACTGCCAGGGAAAATCTTTGGGTTTTGAAAATTGTCCGCGCTCAAAATCATAGACACCGATTCCCTTTGGAAAATCCTCTTGCTTATAGGTGATGATACCGTCATGAATATTCCGTGAACCATAGTAATACTCTGCAACCTGGTAGCGATAAGCCTCATCAATAATATACGCCCGGCTGTCAAAGTAAAGTACATCCGGGGCATATTGATCAATCACCTCACATATTTTTTTTGCCCAGGTCTTGCAAAAAGCCTGATCGGGATATCGATATGGGTCATAACGGTTAGTCTCCAGGGGCAAGGCTGGTCCATAAAACTTCTCATTATCCGGAATATAGACATCTGCCTCATTATCAGAAGACATAAACCATCCCCACAACCACTGGTGATGAAAGGAAGCCAGCATATGAATTCCCTCTGCCCGGAACTCTTTTGCACACTCTCCAACAATATCCCTGTGTGGTCCATAATTAACACTGTTAACCGGATTTACTTTACTGTTCCACATAGAAAAATTATCGGAATGCTCTGTCACAGGTCCGGCATACCTGGCTCCGGAAAGTCTGACAAGTTCTGCCCATTCTTTTGCACTAAATCTTTCTCCTTTCATCATCGGATAAAAGTCTTTATATCCAAAGTCATGAAGATTGCCATAAGTCTTTTCATGATAAAGATTTTGCTCTGTCCCCTTCGCATACATATTTCTGGAATACCATTCATTCTGACAGGCCGGAACACTGTATGGGCCCCAATGAAAGAACAATCCGAATTTAGCATCCCTAAACCACTTCGGGGCTTCTCTGTATAAATTATCCCATGCAAGATTATTCATGTTGATTTTCTTCCTCGCTTTCAAGATATTGTAATTTTATTCTTATAGAAGGATAACGGCGGCAGATAGGTCACTTCATCCACCACAGGAAATCTTACAGGATCTGCTTTCCATGCAAAAGATAAATAAGCCTCCCCGTTAACCATCCTTCCCAGTTCAAGATATATATGGTTCCTATCTTCACGGTTTGCGCGAATGCTTTTAATCTCTATCTCCCCCTCTTCATCCTCTAAAGTAAATCCACTTTCGTTCCCCCGCCTTGAGTAAAGCAAGAAACACGTTTTTACATGAGCAAAAGAAAGCTTCAACCAGATTCCCCTTATACCCAGAACCTTTTTTTCTTCCATATCTGTAAACTCTACATTCTTTAAAGTCGGTGATTCATATTCTTCTGTGCCGTTCAGAACATTACTGCACTGTTTTGCCAGTTTTTCTCCTAAAACCACATTTGCCTGGGCACTGTTATGGATTTCATCTGACAGATTCAAATTTGTAGTCGACAGCGTTGTGACACCTTCGATTTCGCGGGCTGCTCTTTTCTGCGCCTCACGCACTAACCCCCAGCCTCTGTCATAACTTCCATTGATCTGCCTGTTCAGCTGCATCGTAAAAAAATGAATTTTATAACCTAATTCCTCTCGAACTGATTGAACAAAATCTTTGAAATGCTCATAATAGAATGGAGCGGATTCAGGATCCGTGTCTGAACACCCCTGATACCACAAGATTCCGGCATATCTTCCCTTTGTCTTATGAATCTTACCTAGCATATTCTGATACAAATCTCCTTCGTTTGGTCTCCATCTTCTTATTGAAGAGCCGCCAAGAGCTGTTTGAATCAGTCCTACAGGCATATGCGTATACGCAGCATAACATTTCCCGAAGGAAAGATACGGGGATACGCCCGGTATACCCATCTCTTCGTTTGCAATAGAGCCGGCATCCGTACTTTCATTCATAGGGTGACTGGCTAAATCCCATTGATCTCGATTTCGAAATAAATGGACAGATACATCCGGGGGATCCATACAATAATCTCTGCTGTATCCTGCTGAATTCGATTGACCTGCAATAATAAACAGATTCCCAACCCCTACATGAAGAACACAATCCCCGCGAAACATCCAGGACAGATCGCTTTGTACACTTCTAGTCTCCAAACCAGTTTCGATGCGGTATAGGCCGCCGGACGGTATGATAAGTGTTGTCTCAAATTCTCCTGTAAAATATTCCTTCTTTGTCACTTTGTTTGCTGCGCTCCAGGGAATCACTGCCATATTATCTTCTTCTTTTATCACCCTGATCACCGGCATTGCCGATTGTACTCCTACTTCCAGTGCAGCTGAATGCACTTTATAAGTACCTTTTAAAGTGATCTGTGCATACCCCTTTTCCTGCTGCAATATTTCCCAGTCTGATGGTCCTGCTAGTATCGTAACACCATGCATGATATACCTCCTTCGAAAAACACATAAGCTTTTTACCCTTGTATCATTATAAGGTCGGCAATATGAAATTTGAATCAAATATTATTAGTAAACTATGGATATTTTACAGATAATCAGAGCAAAAATAGTGGGCGGAATTGAATAATCTCATCAATTCCACCCACTATTATAAAATAAACCAAGGTATCATCTACTATTTTCAGTTTACTGCCAATATCTCTACTCTCGATAAAATACCAAATGGACGAAGACACCATGCCTCACTCCATTCACTTCCATTGGTCCGATAAGAGTCCGGACCGTACCATTTAAATTCCGGATTGCAGTTATGCAAAGTTCCAAATGTGTTATAGCGATTACCATATACTTTTATATCCAGTTTGTGTATTCCTGCCTTTAAGACACCCGCATGCTGTATATGCGGAGCAAAAGCAACCGGTCCTATCATCTTATCATCTATGCCTAATGACAAAACTGGTGCTGCAAAGTGTGGAATCCGGACACTTATATCTGCATCTTCTTTTAATGTAAAGTGCATATGATATATCACACTCCCACCATAAAAGGGCAGTGTCTGCCGCGTAATATCGCCAAAGCAGAGTTGTTCTTCACGATCGACTATCACCGCTTTGGTTCCCCTGACCCATACTCCAAAATCTCCAAGCAGATAAATACTTTCTAGATTTGTTTTTCTTCCAAATGGTATCTCAATACGCAGCGTATTGATCCCCTTCTTAAGCTCTGGAAGATTTACTACACGAATCCCTTCATCTACATAATATGCCCCTGTTTTATCAACGGTACAAGGCTTTTCGTTCCAGAACAGAACCAACTTTTCCGGCCGTTCCACTGCCATTGATATGGCAGGTAACCCGATTGCCGATTCTATTTCATAATATAGAGTTACCCGTTCCTTCTCCGGCACCATGCCTAGTCTCCAGGGCTGTATATAAGCATCCTGCCTTGGAGGATAACCCAATATCATTCTGATCTTATTATCCAGCCGCAGAATCTCTTCATCCGGCATCCATTCACCGTCATTCAATCGCCATCGTGCATGATCCAGCAGAAATACATTCGGTTCATCCAGTGTATAGGCATCCGGCTCATGTATTGTGCACAGCAGATGCTGCTTACTATTCTTCCCCTCATACTTCTCTTCCGCTACTAAATTGTATGTCTCTGCACATTTTCCGGTTCTTATTTTATGGAAGTCTGATTCTTCTTTCCATATTTCTATCTTTTTATATATTTCGGCTTCTTTATCTTCATATGGCTCTAATTTCCACAGATAGCTATCTTCAGCATACATCTCTTTATCAATCAAGGTCCAGCCTTCCTGATAGTCTGTTTTTTCCATACAGATATGTCCATCAAGGGCATTGTAAACAAATACTTTCCAAATTCCACGTATTTTTACGCAGGCTGTTTCCGATTGATCCGCTTTTTCTTTCTGGTCCAGGGCATGGCAGATAAATAACCATCTGGCTTCTCCTTCCTGGCGCATTTGGTAAAAAAGATTATCGAATGCTTTCCCATTTTGATGGTAAACGCCAACCTCCCTCATGGGTTCCATAGCAGACAGAAGTGCGTTTTTTTCATAAGATATCTGACATGCTTTTTGGGTAAGTCTGCTCACACTTATGTTCTCTTCTGCATCAACATAGGATGGCACCTTCCCCATAAAAATAAGCTTTCCTCCACATGCAGCAAACTTCTCTACCAAATGAAGTGTCGTACTTCTGACAGTCAATAACTCTGGAACGATAACTGCTTCATATCTCATCTTTCCTATTCGCAAAGTCCCGTCTTCCCCTGCAAAACAATCTTGTTCTGCCAGTAATGATTCTGACAAAAAATCAAAGTCAATCAGACCAAATAATAGCCATGAAATCATATTTTTAAAATTTTCATCCATCTGTTCGCGCAGCATTCCTGTCTGTCCCACCGGTCCGTATGCAAGCCAATAGGATTCGATTGGATGAATCACCGCTACCTTTACCCGTGCAGTACCTCTGGTAAGTACTGTATTCAAACGTGCAAAATAATTCTCGATATAAGAATACTGTTCCCACCAGGGTGATTGGTAGTTAATCGATGCCGGCCAATCTCTTTTTGCTTCACCTTCCATCGACATGAATGCAAGATGCGGTACTCGGACAGTAACACCGAGGGCTGCCTGCCAGTCACCTTGAATCTTATGTCCTTTAAAATCATGATCCCACTGTGTCACACCATAAAGCTCACTCAATACACCTTCTCTTCCATATTGATGAGCTACAGAAGAAGCCTGTTTGATTGTTGAATATTCCGGATCATTACAGAGAATATCAACTCCGGGAAGCTGCTGTTTTCTATAACAGCGCATGGCTTCTCCCAAACGAAGTGTCTGTGAATATAAAGTTGGCTCCGACATATAGTGACCTGTCATATAGATATGATGCGCTTCACACCAGTCAGCAATTGTATCCGAATAAGCAGATACAAATCGTTCACAAAGATGATCGTGATACTGCAGGCGGTGCAGGGAAGGCACCCCTCCGGGTAGTTCAAACAGAATCTCCGGCAGTACGCAGAGCAAATCAATACCGTATGCGTTTTTGTATGTCTTTGGCAAGTCATCTGTAAAGCTTAAAGTGACATCCTCCGTACAACCGCCATCGCTGAGTGCCATCGAGCCTTTCATTTGCGGTTCATCTGTAAAAATTGCAGGAATAGATTTCCCAAATTCATCTGAGAGAACTTCATAATATCGTTCATGTGTTACTTTTATAAAGCATTCTACTGCCTCTTTATTCATCACATCCACATATGTCTGATCATTAAACCATGGGCTTTCTTTCATCAGCTCTACATACGCGAACCAGAGTGTCCCTTCAGATTTACTTACCCGGTCACAATCTGTGGATGGCTGCGGACCTAAAATCTGCCTGTATGCCGTAAGATAACCCTTCTCGATCTTAATACGATAAGCACAAAGGTAATAACCCCCTGGTTTTTCACCTTTAGCCACTCGCAGATCGAATGTTTCCTTTGAGTTCTCCAGTTCTGGCTTTATTTCTGTTGTCAGAAGCAGATGCCTTGCCCGGTATCGCACATCTTCGGTAACTTTACCACCTGCTGTTCCGGATGGGTATCGGTCTTCATCATATAACCAGCACAACATATTCTCAGTTTTTACCTTTTTATCCGCATACGTTACGAGATGCATAAAATCATCCTGTAAGTAAGGTGTCTCCATACCCGTACGTGGATGAATATGTATTCCTCCAAAACCCATCTCATGGAATACCTCTATCTGCTTATCAATTTTTTCTTCTGTAACTTCACAATTCCAGGCCCAAAATGGTGTTCCCCGATATTCACTTGATGGATTGCCAAAAAGTTCGTCATTTAATTCTTTTTTATTTTTTTTATAAAGCATAAATCCTTCCTCTCATCATAATTTTGACCCTAGTATCATAACATCATATGGATTCAAAACTACCTCTCCCTTGATTTTGTTACGTGAAAATACATCAAAATAATCCTCATTACCCAGATTAACAGCTGCCTTTTTATCCTCATGATTGATTATAAAAATCAGTTTACAATCGTTCCCCTCTTTTACACAGATTTCTACGCGGTCCTTTGTCTCAAAAGAAGCGCCTATACCACACTCATTACAAATACTTTTCATCATTTTATTCAGGAAAAGAGCCTCCGGGCACGTTCCTATATAATACGCCTTTCCATCTCCAAACTCATTGAGAGTAATACATGGTGTTCCCTCGTAGAAATCTTGTCCATACACCGCCAATGCCTCAGCTTTCTCCAGATGTATCTGATCACATAAAAAGCCACAACGAAATCTTTTCTTTGTTTTATCTGCGGACAATACAATTTGATTGCTTTCTTCCGGGTACAACGCATCCGTTTCCTCTACCCATATTCCAAGCATCTTTCTCAATTTTCCCGGATAGGCTCCAAAGACACATCTGTCATTCTCATCGACAAGTCCACTCATGTATGTAGTGATAAGTCTCCCGCCATTTTTCACAAATATCTCCAGCTTTTCTGCCACCCCTTCCTTGATCATATAAAGTAAGGGAGCAACGATAACTTTATAATTTGAAAAGTCACTGGTAAGTTTTAGCATATCCACAGAAATATTATTGTCATAGAATGCTTTATAATACTTATGTACCTGTTCCAAATAATCCATATCCTTTGTCGGTCCACTCGATAATTCTAATGCCCACCAATTTTCCCAATCAAAGATGATACCTACATCGGATTTAATTTTAGCGTCCAGACTCCAATCCTCTAATTGTCTTAATTCTTTCCCAAGCCGACTCATTTCACAAAAAATTCGAGTATCTTCTCTGTCTGCATGTGAAATCATAGCGCCGTGAAACTTTTCCTGTCCGCCTATGGACTGACGCATCTGAAAGAAAAGACAGGTATCTGCCCCATGCCCGATACCTTGATAAGCCAGG
>ENA-UOOI01001886-UOOI01001886.1-fermentation-metagenome-genome-assembly--contig:-NODE-1886-length-19834-cov-5.988725_pt1 | contig 19834 bp, 24 predicted proteins | sample MGYA00245779_ERZ724027 | MGnify/ENA primary metagenome ERZ724027 (study PRJEB28704, sample SAMN03018318) | fermentation metagenome | biome: anthropogenic terrestrial biome; feature: soil; material...
ACCCGGCAAAAGCTCCGGGACGCATTGAGCAATCAGGAAGGAGATCAGGAGAATGGGAAAAGCAATCACTAAGGCGAAGGAGATCGCCGCAGAAGCCAAGGAAACCGCGGCAACACCTGCCGCAGCCATGCCAGAAGCCGAGGGCTCGGCTGTCACCCTCGACGAGCTGGAAGCCATGGACGTGAGCGCCTTCGGGCAGGAAGAAACCGACGACGCACCGCGCCCGGCGTGGAGGATCACCGACGACGGCTGCGCAGACTGGGCCTGCCGCAAAATCGCGGAAGAAAAGACCGAGCTCGACCGGATTAAGGAACTGGCCGAGGCCCAGATTGACCGGATTGAGGAAAAGGTGGCCGCTGCTGAGCGCAGATTTGAAAACAGCACCAGCTTTTTGACCGGAAAGCTCGCGGAATACTTCGAGACGGTGCCTCACAAGACCACCAAGACCAAAGCCAGCTATCGGTTGCTGTCCGGTACACTGACGCGCAAATTCGGCGGGCAGCAAATGAAGCAGGACGACGAGAAACTTGTGGAGTTCCTCAAAACCTCCGGCAATCTGGAGTTTATTAAAACGGAGGAAAAGCCGAAATGGGGCGAGTACAAAAAGCGGCTTGAAGTTATGGGCGGCAAAGTCGTGGATAAAGAAACCGGCGAGATCGTCGAGGGCGTGCTACTGATTGACAAGCCCGACACTTTCTCCGTAGACGTGTAAGGAGGTAGAGCCATGGCAGCAAATACCAAGGCAACGGCAACAGCCGCACAACCAAAGGAAGCCGAAGCTCCACCGCATGAGGCCATGAGCCTGCAAGAAAAGTTTATCCGGCTCCGGGAGGCCGTTCCTTCTATCACCCAGAAGCAGCACAGCGACGGCGTGAAATACAAATTTGCAAAGATTTTCGACGTATACGAGCTGCTAACCCCGGCTATGAACCAGTACGGTGTCAACTTCGACATTGTGGGAGAGGCAGCCACCAGACACGCTGAGAACGGGGATCCCGTGTACTACTCCAACTTCGTGCAACATACCCGCAGCAGCGGTGACCGTGTCGTGTGGGTGTACGAGGCCGACCTGACGATCCGCTGGACGAACGCAGACGATCCGGAGGATAGGCTGGAAATAACGCTTCACGCAATCGGCACCAATGACGGAGGGCCAGACAAAGCCAAGGGCTCTGCATGGACGTACTGCCTAAAATACTACCTTTTCGAGAAATTCGGTATAGATCAGGGTGACGACGATCCAGACATGCAGGATCACACAAGTGAAGGCCGCCAGCAAGCGCCACAAACGCCCACACAGCCTCAAAATGGGGCGCAAGGTAGAAACGCACAGCCGCCCGCTCAAAATGTCAAGAACGGACACACAGGCGCTTCACGTTCCTTATCTGACGCGCAGCTATCCCGTATGTACCGCAAGGGTGAGGACGCGAACATAAACCAGCAGCAAGTCAATGAGCAGATCCTCCAGAAATACGGGCAGCAGGATCCTCACCGTCTGACACGGCAACAGTATGACGAAATATGCAACGCGTTGGACAGTGCAAGACAAGGGGGAACTGCAAATGTATAACCATGTGGGGCTTCTGGGCCGTCTGGCTCAGGATCCGGAAATCAGATATACGCCGGGTGGCACTCCGGTGGCGAACTTCGATCTCGCCGTTCAAGTGCCGAGCAAAGACAAGAACACGCCGCCGGACTATATACCGATCGTTTGCTGGAGAGAGCAGGCCGAGTTCTGCGGCCGCTACCTGACGAAAGGCCGCCAGATTGTAATCGAGGGCCGCATTTCTACACGAAGGTATGAGGGAAACGACGGCAAAAGGCACAAAGTCGTAGAAGTCACCGCCGCCCGGCTCTACTTCGCTGACGGCAAAGAGTCAGGCGGTGGAGGCTATGGCTCAAATTTTGCGTAACCGCTGGGCGACCGGCAAACGACCGCCGGACGACCGCCGGACGACCAGAAAACGACCGAAAACAAACCAACAACAGACCGAAAAAGAACCAGCAAACGACCAAGAAAGGAGGTGCGCACGGTGGCATGGATCCAAGTGCACCAGCAACTCAAAGATCATAGAAAACTACTTGCGGCAGCTGATGAACTGGAGATTGAACCCGTTCACATGCTCGGCCTTATAATCTCGTTCTGGCTCTGGGCTCTGGACAATGCGCCGAGCGGCTCCCTCCAAGGTATCAACGACCGCATGATCGCACGGGCCGCCCAATGGAGCGGAGATCCCGACAAATTTGTAGCCGCTATGGCAAACGCCGGTCTTCTGGACAAAGAGGACGACGGCTCGCTGTCAATACATGACTGGTACGAATACGCCGGGAAGCTAATTGAACAGCGAGAGGCAGAAAAGAACCGCTCCAGACGCCGCCGGGCCGCTGCTGACGCACCTGCGAATGGCGACCGGCAAACGACCGCCGGACGACCGCCGGACGACCAGAAAACGACCGGAGGCAGAGTAGACCAGAGTAGAGTAGACCAGAGTAGAGAAGAAAATATAAACCCCCTACCCCCTAAAGGGGGACAGCAGCAGCCCGTCCCATATAGGCAGATCGTTGAGCTCTATCACACGATATGCACGAGCTACCCAAAGCTGCGGGCTGTAGAGGGCAACCGGGAGAAGCAGATCGCAGCCCGCTGGAAGAAATATAAGACTCTGAACACCTTCAAAGAGCTATTCGAAAAGGCCGAGGCGTCGGACTTCCTGAAAGGCGAGAACGACCGAGGCTGGGCAGCAGACTTCGACTGGCTCATAAAGCCAACGAACATGAGCAAGGTGCTGGAAGGAAAATACGACAACGACAAAATGAAAGGAGGCCAGAGCCATGGAACCAATAGCACAAATTCTGGCGGGAATAAAACCGCAGACGGAGCAGGAACTGAGACGACCCTCTCCGGATTCCAAATGGCAGACAGTTGAACCGACAGACGAGCCGACGGCTGGAAAACCGGAGACGTGGATTTTTAGCAACTCGCCAGAGGCAGCGGGCTTTAACCCTCCAGAACCGGTACCGTGTGAATACTGTGGCAAGCTGAGGCACACGAAGGGCTTCAAATTTGGCGATCGGATCGTGTGGGCCCCGTATGGGCCGGAACGCTGCGACTGCCCGGAGGCCGTGGCTGAATACGAGAGGAAGGTGGCCGAGCATGAGGCAGAAATGGAGGCAAAGCGCCGGGAGGAAGAAGCACAGAAAATGCGAAAACGAGTTCACCGGATCATAGGCGACAGTGGCATGAACGCCCGCTTCCTGCGGCGTACCTTCGACACCTTCCAGCCAAACAACGAGAACCAGAAGGCCCTCCGGGTATGCAAATCATACGCCGACACCTTCGAGGAAAAGCTGCCGAGGAACAACCCGGAGCCCGGCCGAAACGGCTTATTTATCACCGGCCCGAAAGGAACCGGCAAGACACACCTTGCCACTGCCATAGCGAACCAGCTCATGCAGCAAGGCACGCCCGTGATCTGCATGACCATGATCGACTTGTTGGATCGGATCAAGCGGACATACGAGCAGAACCGGCAGTACGGTGGAGAAATCAGCGAGGGCAGCGTGCTGGACACCTACAAGCAGGTGCAGTTGCTCGTGATCGACGACATGGGGAAAGAACCCGCGACCGAGTGGGCCGTGTCCAAGATCTACGCCATTATTAACAGCCGGTATGAGGCTTACATGCCGACAATCATCACAACCAACTACTCGGACTCCGAGCTCGTCCGGAGGCTTACGCCGAAGGACTCCGGGGATCCAACCACAGCAGACGCCACGATCGACCGGCTCCGGGAAATGTGCGCGGCCATAGTCACAACTGGCGAAAGCTGGCGCAGCAAATAAGGAGGTAAAACCATGAGAGACAGACTTGTTTATATATGCTCCCCATGCCGGGGAGAAATGGAAAAGAACATCATCAAGGCGCAGGGCTACTGCCGGGAGGCGGCCGAGCTCTGGCCGGACGTGCTGCCAATTGCGCCGCACGTTTATTGTACGCAGTTCCTCAACGACGAAAACCCGGGCGAGCGGGCCGTCGGCATGGACATGGGGATCTCACTGCTGAGTATCTGCGACGAGCTCTGGGTGTATGGGATCGACAATCCGAGCGAAGGCATGAAGCACGAAATCGCCTACGCCGAGGAACACGGGATCCCCGTCCGGAACGCTGCCGAGGTTTACAAGAACAGGCCACAGGACAAGTGCGAGCTGGGCGACGCGTTGATCGTCCTCCCCTCCCACGTCGGCAACCTGAACGGAGTCGCGGCCGTGGAGTCCACCACCGTGAGGATTAGCGGCGAGGCCGTCGTGGATCTGGCGATCCAGCTCAGGCGACACCGGGGCCACGACATAACTATGGAGGCGGATCAATGAGCTGGGACACGGTACCGGGGAAAAACCACGAGGGCTACCCGGATCCGACAGCAGCGACCGCCCTCTCAAACATTCGGCGCAGCCAGCGTGGGCTCCAGAGCAAACGGGCCGGAGAATACTTCGAGAACCTAATCGAAGCGAGCCTCAGCTGGTACAAAGACAGAGGCGTGGCCCGCGTAGAAAAGACACCGGAGCCAATGCGCCCTCTCAGGCCACCAAACCGACAGGGCCAGTTCCTCGCCTGCTACACCAAAGCCGCACAGCCTGATTTTAAAGGCACACTCACCGGAGGCCGATCCGTCGTATTCGAGGCCAAACACACCGACAGCGACCGGATCGAGTACAACCGCCTGACGCCGGAGCAGCTGGACAGTCTCGCCGAGCATCACAGCCTCGGAGCCGTTACCTTCGTTCTGGTAAGCGTGGGCCTACAAGACTTTTTCAGGGTGCCATGGGAAACATGGCGAGACATGAAGGACATATACGGCCACAAACACATAAAAACGGCAGAGCTTGAACCATTCCGGGTGCAGTACATAGCCGGAGTGCTCAAACTGCTGGAAGGCTTATATCTGGGGCTCGATCAACAGACCGGACACTGGGATCAGGATCCCACCGGGAACTTTAGAACGTGCTCAAACTGCGGCATATCAATGGGAATGGCCGAGGGTGAGATCCTCGAACGCTTCCAATATTGTCCGTATTGTGGCACCAAAATGATGAAAGGAGAAGCGACACATGAATGAGGTATTGTTAAGCAGCAAAAAGCTGGACTGGTGCACTCCGTCCGACTTTTTCAAAGAGCTGGATCAAGAGTTCCATTTTGAACTCGATCCGGCAGCGACTGCTAAAAACGCCAAGTGCGCGAAATATTTCACAACGGCCGACGACGGCCTGAAAGCTGACTGGGGGGGGTACCGCGTATTCTGCAATCCTCCGTATGGACGCCAGATCGGCGACTGGGTGCGCAAGGGCTACGAGGAAAGCCAAAAGCCCGGCACCGTCGTTGTTATGCTCATACCGGCCAGAACGGACACGGCATATTTCCACGACTATGTATTCCACGGGAAGGCCGACGAGGTGCGCTTTTTACGCGGGAGGCTCACGTTCACGGACGAGGACGGAAACCCGACAACGGACGCCAAAGGCCGGGCCTGCTCCGCTCCCTTCCCCTCTGCCGTCGTTATTTGGCGCAGCTCGGATAAAAAGCAGAGCCTCCGGGACATGGTGTTGGATCTCATTAAGGGCGAGGCCATGACAGCGAACGAAATCGCGGCCACCCTCTCCGACCGGGGCCAGCAGGTGAGCCGCAGCGACGTGGGCCCGATCCTCACGAAAGCGCAGGCAGCAGGAAAAGCAAAGAACGCCGGAAAGCGGGTATGCAGCGTGACGGGGCGCTCTGCAATCGTCTGGACGGCAGAAAGTGAGGCAGTCAAACATGAACAAAACAGATATTGAATGGGCCGACTACACATGGAACCCGGTCACCGGCTGCCTGCATGGCTGCTCGTATTGCTACGCAAACAGACAAGCCGCACGCTTTTCAGGGTACGACCCTTGCTATAACGCGAGCTTCGACTTTGAAGGTGGATGCCATACCATAAAAAAGGCCATGAAGAAACGAGGGGCAGATGGGAAAGTCCGCACAGCGCCGTACCCGTTCGGCTTTGAGCCAACGTTTCACAGCTACAAACTCGACGAGCCAGCACGAAAAAAGGCGAGCGCCACGATCTTCGTGTGCTCTATGGCTGACCTGTTCGGCGAATGGGTGCCAGACGAGTGGATCAAATCCGTATTTCAAGCCTGCGAGGCTGCACCGCAGCACACTTACATGTTTTTAACAAAAAACCCGGGACGCTATTTAATGCTTGCATACAGGGGAGCGTTGCCGCAGGGCGAAAATTACTGGTGGGGCGCAACGATAACCAATCAGAGCGAATACAACAGCAAAGGCATCACGCTTCTCAATCTACCGGAAAGCCATCGCACATTTTTCAGCATCGAACCTATTCATGAGCCTATCGAAATGGGACTTATGCCAAACTGGATAATAATGGGGGCTGAAACAGGAAACCGAAAAAACAAAATCAAGCCACAGCGGGAATGGATCGAAGATATTGTGAGGCGGTGCGTGGCCGAAAGTATATTCATGAAAGACAGCCTGACAAGCATTGTCGGCGAACAAAATATGATCCGGGAATTTCCGGAAGAGTTTAGAAGGGCAATGAGCCTGAAACAGAAAGGGAGGAAAAAATGAGCCATTACAACCCAGCCGACGATCCAGCAGTTATCAACGGAATTCAAGAAGCCTATGGCTTTAAAATTGGGGATCAGGTGGAATACACCAACCCGCACGGCTTAACATTCGGCCCGCATGTTGTTGTGGGCTTCGTACAAAACCCAAACCCGGAGTTTTTGCCGGATAACACGGTATACATCAACAGTGATTCACCATGGTATCCGGTTAAGCCGTCAAGCCTAAGAAAAATCAAAGGATGTGAGGCAACACATGGATAAAGAAACGAGGTTTTGCCCGTTCAAAAAGGAAGTCGCCAGAACTATGAAGCGCGGGAAATCTGGGGAACTGATAACGGGATATTATGACAAATTCAAGCGGTGCGCAGGCGAGCGCTGCATGGCATACCAGAGCGGTAAATGCCTAAGACTCCAGAAGGAGGCGAGACAATGAAAGCAATCACCGTATGGCAGCCGTGGGCCGGAGCTCTGACTGCCGGTATTAAGAAAAACGAGACGCGAAGCTGGGCCATGAAATACCGCGGCCCGATTGCGATCCACGCAGCAAAAAAGGCAGTGCCTACACCATGGGGCGAGGCAATCGAGCCGGAGGCGTGGCGCGTTCTCCAGAAAATTCTCCTAAAAATTGGTGCCAACCTCTACTATGAGTCGGGCATAACTCCGGCTCCCGATAAATACGAGTCAAAGCTGGCCTTCGGTGCGGTGCTTGCCACCGCCGAACTCGTGGACTGCATACCGATCACCCCGGAATACATTGCCACACTGTCCCCTGACGAACTGGCTCTGGGCGACTATACGCCGGGCCGGTACGCATGGAAACTGGCGAATGTCAAAAAACTGCCGGAGCCGGTGCCAACAAAAGGCAGACAAGGGCTCTGGAACTGGGAACCGGAGGCAGTATTATGATCCGGGAGCTGCTACAAAAGTTCATAGTGAGAAAAACCTGCAAGAACTGCTTACACAAGGCCCTATGTGACGAGCTCTTCGCTCGCAGATACCGGCAGCTGGGCGTCAATGAGCCGGAGAGCTTCAAGAACATGGGCTGTAAGCTATTCAGGCCAAGGGAAAGGAGGCAACCGCATGACGAAAAAGACAACCGCCACCAGTACGGAGATCAAGAAGGCGCTTGCCAAAAAGCACGGAGAACGTGAGTTCTTTATGACGGAAGTTAAGAACGGGCCAACAGGCGTAGCTCCCGGAGAGCTTCTTCAATTCGACGCCGTCGCTATCTATAAGAGCTGGACACGTCCACAAATCCGCGGGTATGAGATCAAAGTCAGCCGCAGCGACTTCATGCGGGACAACAAATATTCGCGATACCTGCCATACTTCCACGAGTTCTATTTTGTCGTACCATCTGGCATGGTACAGCGTCAAGAAGTCGAGGAAAATATCGGGCTTATGTGGTACAACCCGGAGACGGGCACATTAACAACCAAAAAGAAGGCTGTATGGCGGAATATCGAGATCGACGCCCTTATGCTGCTCTATATCATCATGAACCGGCTGGATAGCGACCGCCTCCCCTTCTATTCCACTAAAGCGGAATATTGGGAGGACTGGCTGGCCGGAAAGATAAGCAACCAGGAGCTCAGCTATAAGGTGAGCAGCAAGCTCGTTGAACGCCTCGGAGAACTCGAACGGGAAAACAATAGCTACCGGTATTTCAAGGAGGAACGCGAAGAACTCCAGCAGATCCACGGGATCCTTCAAAAACACGGCATTAACGCATGGTACAACGCACCGGAGGCCATAGACAAGGCGCTCACCCGCTCCTATCCTTCCAAGCTGGACACTGTACAGTCGCAGCTGCAAAGGGTAATCGAAGAAATCGAGAAACTAAAGGCTTTAAAAAAGGAGGGCGAATCATGAACTATCAACCTAAAATCATAACCGGAACCGTAAAAGGTACGGGCTGGCCCATAGACGGCCACACGCTCCATTTTTCCCAGTGGGACTATGACAACTACGAGAGCTGGCACCTCTACGGCTGGGACGACGCCGACGACGAGGCCGTCATGCAGACAATATTCATTACCGAAACGGAGGCCGGGCTCTGCAACTACAACACGCTGGAGGACTTCGCAAAAGACTGGAAGGCAAAGAAATGGGAACCACAAGCCGCGTTTTGTCTGGAACTCGACAAGGTGGAAGTCGTCGAAGTCGTTCAGCAGGAAGTCAAGAACGACACCCGCGACAAGCTCCGGGCCCACGGGATCAATCTTACACCGAGGAAATACAGCGACAAGGGCGGGATCCTCTGCCTCCCACTTGATAAGAACCTGAATGGCGACGTGCAGGCCAAGCACCCGGACTGGGTGCCGATCGAGTGCCCGAACTGCGGGCGCAAGTGCTGGAAAATGTCAGAGGCCGACAAGCTCAAAGAGGCGCAGGGCGTGACGTTCCTCTGTACCGAGTGCGCTGTCAAAGCTGGTTTCCTGAACTCCTACCAGAAAAACCAGAGGAAACCCGGCGGGAACCGTGCGCAGAGAAGGCAAGCAAAACGCGAAAAGAGATAACGGACAAAGGAGGCAACATAATGGACAACGACGGAAAATATTCAGGACTGTGGATTCTCTACGCAATGATAAGCGGCAGCCTGTGGCTCCTTCTGATCGTATTGAAGGTGTTCGGAGTCGTGAGGCTCGGCTGGATCGCCGTCATTCTCGGCGGCCTGTGGATCCCGACACTCATTCTCCTACTCAGTGCTGCAGCATGCCTCACGCTCATGACAGCGGCAAAACTCAAACGAAAATACCGACACTGGAAGGTAAAGCGCCGAATTGAAAGGCAGAAAAAAACACTCGCAGACAACCAAAAAAACGCCGGAGAGGCAGAAAGGAGGAATGAATAATGGACTACAAACCAGAAGCAGAGCCGAAAGCATGGGCCGACGGTATGCCGGTATTCTGCGCACACGACGCGATCGTGGCCGTGGAGAAGCTTATCCCGAATCCAAAGAACCCGAACCAGCACCCGGACAGCCAGATCCAACTACTCGGCCGCATTATCAGACAGACCGGCTGGAGGCAGCCGATCACGGTATCGAAGCGCTCCGGCTTTATTGTGAAGGGCCACGGCCGACTCGCTGCCGCTCTGCTGGAAGGTATGAAAGAGGCTCCGGTGGACTATCAGAACTATACCAACGAGGCCGAGGAATACGCCGATCTGGTAGCTGACAACCGGATCGCAGAGCTGGCCGAGACTGACAACAAGCTGCTGGCCGACATATTCGCGGACATAGACACCGGCGAGATCCCCATGGAGCTGACCGGGTACACGGAGGACGAGGTGGAAAGCCTCGTCACCGCGCTGTCCGAGGCCCTGCACAATGACCTCAACAAGCCGGACGAGATACCAGACACCCCGGAGCCGGAGGAAGTAATCACCAAGAAGGGCGATCTCTGGATCCTCGGCCGCCACCGCGTCGTATGCGGAAGTTCAACCAACAAAAAGGACATTGACCTGTTACTGGACGGAGGACACCCGGAGATCCTTCTCACAGATCCTCCCTACTGCTCCGGCGGCTTTCAAGAGTCCGGGCGCAGCACCGGCAGCATAGGAACCAAACGCCACGACAAAGACGGAAAAGAGATCGCCGTAACCATAGCAAATGACACCCTCAGCACGCGCGGGTACCAGTCTCTCATGCGTGAAGTGCTCCAGAACTTCGACGGGCTCGTGGCCTATATCTTCACAGACTGGCGCATGTGGGTGTATCTGTTCGACATTGTAGAGGCCGCCGGACTCGGCGTCAAAAACATGATCGTCTGGAATAAAAAGAGCCCCGGCATGGGTATGGGCTGGCGAGCCCAGCACGAGCTCGTAATGTTTGCACACAGAACAAAGCCAAAATGGGATAACCACAAGGGCTACGGCAACGTGCTGGAGGCCACGCGCTCCGGGAATGAGCTGCACCCGACGCAGAAACCCGTCGAAATACTGGAGAAGCTGCTGGACAATACGCAATGGGCCGAGGGCGTCCTTGACACCTTCGGAGGATCCGGCACAACCTTGATCGCGGCAGAAAGCGTCGGGCAACCGTCGTACATCATGGAAATGGAACCCGCCTTTGTGGACGTAATCGTGCGCCGATATATCAAGACCACCGGAAAGACAACGGGGATCCGGCTAATAAGGGAAGGCAAGGAGCTGGCCCGTGAGCAATTCGACAGAGTGTTCACGGAATAACCAAGGAAAGGAGGTGAGCCTATGTGCCAAACCAAAAAGCCAAAGGAAACCGACGCAATAAAACAAAAGCTGGAGCACTACGCGGCCTTCCAGCGCCGGATCGACAACCAGATCGAGCGGCTGGAGTATCTGGAGTCCGTCATAGGCTCACCTTCGGGCCCGAACCTCACCGGCCTGCCGGGTGGAGGCGACGACGGAACCAGCAAGACCGAGAGGCAAGTCCTCAAAAAGCTGGAGCTCCAGCAGACGATCCGGGACATGATCGCGGCTGAAGCTGCGGAACACAAAGAGCTGGAGGCCATGATCGAGCAAATGCGGAGCCCTGACGAGCAGACCGTCATAGAAATGCGGTACTTTGACCACGCAAAATGGTGGCCGGTGTGCGCTGCCCTATTCGGAGAGGAAACAGACTACGAAGAAAAAGCCGACAAATACCTGAAACGGACATTCAAGATCCACGGCTCTGCCCTGCAAGCTCTGGCGAAAATATACAAACAAAGAGAAGGCGGGCAAGAAAGCTCACCAAAAGCCATAAAACGGCCGGAGGCTGGCCATCTTATACATACCGCCGGACAACATTGTGAAAAACTGCGGGGACAAAAAGGGATAAAAGGGGATAAAAAGGGATTGAAAGAGATAACGTAAAAGTGATAGCTTATACAATAACGAAAGTCGTCTGGAGACACACAAACCTCTGGGCGGCTTTTTATATTCACCAGAAAGGAGGCCGGATACATGAGCGACCTATTCAAAGCAGGGCCAGCCCGCCATACAAAGGGCAGCTTCACCATGTCCTATTCAGGGGCCAGGGAGATCATGAAAAAGCTCCAGAAGTTAACAGACGGCGGCGAGGTAGCAATCAAGCGCACTGTATCCGACTTTGCCACCAGAGGGCCCGGCTGGGTATCGAAGGGGATCCGCGAGCACTATGGTGTAGACACGGCCGCCATAAAAGAGGCAGCTAAAAAGCCAAGCCGCGGGCATACGTCGATCCACGTCGCAGGCATAACCGTGGACGGAGCCACACTTATATACAAAGGCCGAACACTGACACCGATCCACTTCAAAATGAGCCCGAAGGCAAGACCAACGGCCCAACAAAAGAAGCCGATCCGGATCCCCGGCCAGCTTATAGCAAACGGCTCACCCGTGGCTATGGTAAGGCCGCCAAAGCCCTACACCGTGAAGGCGACAATCATCAAGGGCCAGCGCTCTGCCATGAGCAGCGACACCTTCCTGACCGCCGGACGCGGCGGCGTAGTGCTGCCATACCAACGCACCGGGGAAGGCCGTTCACCTATTGAAGCAGTGCGTACTCTATCCGTACCGCAAATGATTGACGGCCGAGCCCGCGAGACAATCGAGCAGACAATCAACACGAAGTTGGGCGAGCGCTTCAACCACTACATAGAGCGGGCCATGAAGTAACCACCCGCCCCACCAAGGCGGGCAGACCACACCAAACGCCAAGGCATGGCCCAGAGAGTCACCAGAAGCCGCAGGAAGGCCGCCAAACAGTCCAAAGTCAACAAACACACGACGAGGCAACCAAGGCACGCCAAAAGCCAAATAAAAGGCCAACAAGCGCACGCCTACGCAATCCACCGGCCGAAGGTACTGTGACGACCATTAAAACCCCTGCGGTGCTTGCGAGCCCAAAAGCCGCGCAGACTCAAAAAATATTTTTCGGGCCATTTCGTTTCGCCCAGCCATACGGAAAGGAGGTGGCGCTATGGCAGAAAACGCAAAACAAAACCTGCAAAGCTCGGCCATTATCGGCAAACTGTTTGACCTGTCAGATCGACGAGTGCAGCAGCTCGCAAAAGAGGGTATACTCCCCACGGCGTCCACCCGTCCGTATAAGTTCGACCTGCTCCCGACCGTCAAGGCGTACATTAAGTACCTGAGCGACAAGGCCAACGGCAAAGAAGTAAAGAACGCCGACACCGTGCAGGCCGAAGCCGACAAGCTGCGAGCCGAGGCCGACCTGAAACAAAGCAAGGCCAAGATCGCAGAAATGCAGCTCAAAGAGCTGGAGGGGAAAATGCACCGGAGCGAGGACGTAGAGGCCGTCATGAACGATCTCGTCTATACCGTCCGCAGCATGATAATGGCCCTACCCGGCCGCCTTGCTATGGACGTTGTGCAGGCAGATACCGCGAATGAAGCCTCGGCAATTATCCGCGCCGAGTGTCACAAAATACTGAACGAACTCGCGGGCTACCAATACGATCCCGAAGTATATCAACGGCGGGTAAGGGATCGTGAAGGCTGGGGCGACGTGCTCACAGATGAAGCCGACGACTAAAAAAGCCGCAAAAAGACTCAACGCAGCCATAGCTCCGGCCGTCCAGAACTTCAAACCGCCGGAGGAACTGACGGTGGCCGAGTGGGCAGACAAACACCGCCGCTTGTCGCCTGAAACCTCCGCGGAGGCGGGCCCGTGGCGCACGTCACGGACTCCGTACCTTCTGGAGCCTATGGAGGCGTTCACGGATCCTAAAATCCATAAGATCGTTATGGTGGCCGCCTCTCAGGTGGGAAAATCAGAGCTCGAACTGAACATAATCGCCTACATTATTGACCAAGATCCGGGCTCTATACTATTTGTACACCCGACAGTTGACGACGCCCGGAAGTTCTCGCGCCTTCGTGTTGCTCCAATGATAAGGGACAGCAAGGTGCTGAGGGCCAAAGTCTCGGACATTAAGACGCGGGACTCTGGGAACACGATACTTCAGAAGTCCTTCCCCGGCGGCATGTTGACAATCACTGGTTCAAACAGCGCCTCCGCTCTGGCCTCCACTCCTGCCCGCTACATCATAGGCGACGAGCGCGACCGCTGGGCAATAAGCGCAGGCACCGAGGGCGATCCGTGGGCTCTGGCCGAGGCCAGACAAACCACATTTTACAACGCAAAAGCCGTCGAGGTATCAACCCCAACCATTAAGGGAGCCTCGAATATTGAAAACAGCTACTACAAAGGCACACAAGAGCGCTGGTGCCACCAGTGCCCGGAGTGCGGCGAGTATGGCGAGATCATATTCGATCGGATCCACTATAAGCACACCGTCAAAAAGGTACACGGGAAAAAAGTCTACACCATAGACGGCCCGATCACATGGGCCTGCCCGAACTGCGGCTGCATTATCCCGGAGGAAACCATGCGGCGGCAGCCTGCGAAGTGGATCGCCGATAACCCGGAAGCATACGCCACCGGCGTGCGCTCCTTCTGGCTGAACGCCTTTAGCTCGCCATGGACGCCATGGGAGAAAATCGTGCTCGAATTTCTGCAAGCGAAAGATAGCCCACAAGAACTAAAAGTTGTCTATAACACTAAGCTGGGCGAGCTCTGGGAGGATCGTGGCGGTACAATCGACGAGGACACCATGCTGGCCCGCCGGGAGGACTACGGCACCAACGCCGACGGCTCCCCGGTGGAACTGCCGGAGGGCGTTCTCGTCCTGACCTGCGGCGTAGATACGCAGGACAACCGGCTGGAGTACGAAGTCGTGGGCCATGGCTACTACGGCGAAACATGGGGAATAAAAAAAGGCTACATCATGGGAAAGCCCGACACCGACGACGTGTGGCGGCAGCTCGACGACGTGATCGACCACGTCTACCGCTTCAAGGACAGCCAGCGCGGCCTCCGGATCTCGATCACGTGCGTGGACTCCGGCGGCCACTACACGCAAGAGGTGTACCTGCGCTGCCGAGAGCGGAAAAACAAGCGCGTCTTTGCTATCAAAGGTAAGGGCGGCGACGGGATCCCGTTCGTGACGCCTCCGTCTAAAGTCAAGATCATGGTGGATCAGCAGGTAATCGGTAAGTGCTGGCTTTACACCTTCGGCGTGGACGCTGGCAAAGAGACGATAATGTCAAACGTGCGAGTGCAGGAACCCGGCGCGAAATATTGCCATTTCCCGCGGGGCGAGTTCTACGGCTACGACTCGTACTACTTTAACGGCCTGCTGTCCGAAAAGCTGGAGCTTACGCAGACAAAGCGGGGCAATAGCTGGGCATGGGTGAAAATCCCCGGCCACGAGCGAAACGAAGCGCTCGACTGCCGCAACTACGCGCTGGGCGGCTTCCGGATCATCAACCCCGACATGGAGGCCGTGGAGCGTAGACTAAGGAACCTGCCGGAGCGACCGCAACCGAAGAAAGCTACAGCACAAAGACAGCGCCGGACAAATGCAGCGGCGCAACTATTTGATGAATGGTAAGGAGGCAACGCCATGAAGCGATTACGCGAAACAATACAGGCCGAGCTCACGCAGACGCGGGAGCGGCTGGAGCTTTATCTGGCCCGCGAAGCTGACATGCTGAATAAGAACGGCGTGCAGAGCTACGGGATCGGCTCCCGCAATCTTCAACATTACAGCACGGCCCTGAAAGATATTCAGGACATGATCGAAAAGCTCCGCTCCCGGATCCGGGAGCTGGAGGCAGAGCTGGCGGGGCTCACTCCCCGCCGAGCGGTGGGCGTAGTCCCCCACGACTGGTAAGGGTAAACGCCGGGATCCCTCGGCTTTACTACGGCATGGCCGGAGAGAGTTTTCGCTCCTTTACTCTCCCGGCTACTGCCGTTTTTTATTCCATGCAAGGAGGTGAGAAAAATCAGGTACGACAAGCAAATGGGAATGTATCTGCCCGACAGCGTGCGCCCGCAAAATAAGGGCTACGGAGAGGCCGGGGCCAGCTGGAGAAAGCGGGCCGTGAAGGGCTTCAACGCCCCAAGCGGATCCGCGCATGAGGATATAGATTTTAACAACTTTACCATGAGGCAGCGGGCCCGCATGTTATACATGGCCGCACCCGTCGCCACTTCGGCAATCAAGACCAACCGTACAAACGTGGTAGGCGTCGGCCTCAGGCTGAAAAGCCGGATCGATCGCGAAGAGCTGGGCCTCACGCCAGAGCAGGCAGAAGCGTGGCAGAAAACCACTGAGAGAGAGTTCAACCTCTGGGCCGGGGACAAAAGGGCCTGCGACGCCACCGGCATGAATAACTTTTACGGGCTCCAGCAGCTCGCGCTCGTGTCGTGGCTTCTGTCTGGCGACTGTATCGGCGTAATTAAGCAGTACGACACCACGCCATTACTCCCCTACTCTCTACGAGTACACCTGATTGAGTCCGACCGGATCGCAACGCCGGGCGGCTACGGTGCCGGAGGCTCGATAACCTTCACCACCGGAAAGAACCCGGAAACCGGGAACACAATCTACGACGGTGTGGAGGTAGACGCGAGCGGCATGGTGGTGGCCTACCATATCCGCAGCACATACCCCTTCGAGATCGGGGCACCGGTAACGAAATGGACTCGCGTGTTAGCCTATCAGGAACACACGGGGCTCCCCAATATCCTGCACGTCATTGACACTGAGCGGCCGGATCAATACCGCGGCGTCAGCTATCTGGCACAGGTGATCGAACCACTGCTCCAGCTAAGGCGCTACACAGAGTCCGAGCTCATGTCTGCGGTGGTGGAGTCATTCTATACCGCCTTCATAAAGACGCAGGCACCGACCGACGAGAACCCGTTCAACCAGACGGATCCCGACATGCTCGGAGAGCCGAAGGGCCCCAACGAATACAGCATGGGCCCCGGACAAGTCAACATTATGGCACCCGGCGAGGACGTGGAATTTGCAAACCCAACGCACCCGAACGGGAGCTTCGACAAGTTCGCGGCCGCGATCAGCGCTCAGGTGGGCGCGGCTCTGGAAGTACCGGCCGACCTGCTGCTTAAACAGTTCAACAGCTCGTACAGTGCAAGCCGCGCGGCCCTGCTGGAAGCGTGGAAGGCGTTTAAAATGCGTCGGGAATGGCTGGCAGACGACTTCTGCCGCCCGTGCTATGAAATATGGATGAGCGAGGCCGTGGCCCGTGGGCGTATCTATGCGCCCGGCTTTTTCACCAACCCAATGATCCGTGCAGCATACCTCGGCAGCGAGTGGCTGGGCCCGTCTCAGGGACAGCTCGATCCGGTGAAGGAAATCACCGCAGAGATCCTCGCATGCGGCGAGGGCTTCTCGACACATGAGCAGAGCACGATCCGCCTCAATGGCGGCCAGTGGAACTCCAACGTCGAACAGCTCCAGCGCGAAAACGAAAAACTCGACGGGCAAGCCCCGGATCCGCACCAATCTGGAGACCTCACCGGCGAACAAGACGAGGACGAACCGGAAGGACCGCAAGAAGGCGACGAACCGGCCGAGGGCGACAGCAATCCGCACAACCCCGAAACAGCTCGCAGACGGGGCAATCAAGCCCTGCGCGACCTCGTTATAAGGGAGCAAATAAAACAAGCCATAGGAGGGCAAGCCAATGAGAACAAAACATAGCAGCCTATGTATGGGCCCGACAGCGGCTCCACAGGCACCACCAGCGACGAAGTTTTGGAACGTGGCAAGCGTCAGCGAGGACGAGGGCGAGATCACCCTCTACGGCGACGTTATGAGCCAGACGCCAATCGACTGGTGGACGGGAGAGCCGGAGCCCGGCTTATATATCACGCCGGAGGGCTTCATGGAAGATCTCGCGGCCGTCAAAGACAAGGCCCGCGTCACTGTGAAGCTGAATAGCTGCGGTGGCGACCTCTACACGGGGATCGCGATCCACAACGCCCTGAAAGCACTCAGCGGCGAGGTGAACGTCGTCGTGGAAGGTATCGCGGCCAGCGCAGCCAGCGTGATTATGTGCGCCGGTGACACCGTGACCGTATACCCCGGATCCCTTGTCATGATCCACGGCGTCAGCGTCGTGCTCTGGGACTCACTGAACATTCAGGACATGAAGCAGCTAATCAAGGGTATGGACGCCAGCGAACGGGCCGTCGCTGAAATCTACGACGGAAAGACCGGCCTCGGCGTGGACACCCTGCGCAACATGATGACAAAGGAAACATGGATGACCGGCCGGGAAGCTCTCGACAAAGGCTTCGCGGACACTATCAAAGAGGATGAGGACGATCCGGACATGAGCATGAGCTCCGACCGAAAAATCCTTTTTGTCAATGGCGTTCGCCACAATGTCGAAGGGCTGCGCAACATACCGGGCACGATCCCGATCCAAAGAAGTGCTAAACCGGCCGCAAGACCGGCAGCAAATAAACGGCCGACCAATAAGGCGGCAAAATTTGAAGGAGGTAAAAATCATATGACACTTGACGAATTGAAAGCTCAGGAGCCGGATCTGGTGAGCCAGATCGAGCAGACCGCAACGAACGCGGCAAAAGCTCAGACCACCGACGCGGTGACAGCCGAGCGCCAGCGCCTCGCAGCCATTGACTCGATCGCGGCCTCTATTCCCGATCCGCAAATGGTACACGACGCCAAATACGGCGACAAACCCTGCACCGCACAGGAGCTCTGCTTCCGCGTTATGCAGCAGAGCGCGGCGTCCGGCCAACAGTTCCTCGCTGACTACAAGGCAGACGGGGAAGCCTCGAAGGCTTCCAGCGTGAGCGCTGCACCTAACGGCGGCACCCCTGCAACCAAAGCCGAGCAGGACGCGGCAGACATTCAGATGGTAGTAAACGCCTACACTCAGAGTAAAGGAGGCACGAAGTAAAATGAGCAAAAGACTGGACGAAAATCTGGGCTATGTAAGCCCCGACAATCTGATTAACGGCATGTACCCACCCACAGAGGTATTCAGTGTGCAGCTGAAAGCCGGGCAGGGAGAACTCCAGCGCGGCACGCTTCTGGCTACCGGCGAAGGTGGCGTAATGGAGAAGATCAGCTCCACCACAATCGGCAAAGCCAACGCAGTGCTCGCCGATCCCATGGACACTGGGGCCGAGGCAGGCGACGCCGTGACGGCGACCGCGTACCGTACCGGGCACTTTAACACCAACAGCTTGATCGTGGCCGAGGGCTACGAAATCACCGCAGCCGACAAAGAGGCGCTCCGCTCTGTGGGGATCCTGCTCTCTGACGCTGTGGAAATCTAAGAAGGAGGACAAACAAATGGCTTTTAATTATTACGATACACACACGCTGCTTGCCTCCGTGCAGCAGCTCCCGCCCCTTCACACCTTCCTGCTGGATCGCTACTTCCCTACGAACGCAGCGACCGACATTTTTGCTACCGACGACGTACTGGTGGAATACAAGAAGGGCCACAAGAAGGCGGCACCGTTCGTAGCTCCACGCAAAGGCGGGATCACAATCCTGCGCGACGGTTACACCATGAAACGCTTCACACCGTCCTATATCGCGCCGAAGCGCCCGCTCACCATTGACGACTTGAAAAAGAGAGGCTTCGGCGAGGCCCTCTATCCCGCCCTGACTCCTGAACAGCGTCAGGGCGTAATCATGCTGGCAGACCTCGACGAACTGCGCGACATGAACAAGCGCCGCAAGGAAGCCATGGCTGCGCAGGTGATTTTCACGAACGCCTGCGTCATGGACGAGTATGTGGACGACTTCCACCACTTCGAGGAACGCGAGGTGCGCTACTACGACAGCACCACGAACCCGGCGATCTACACCCCGTCTGCTGACTGGAGTACTACCGAAGAAGCCGGAAAGCAGATGATCAACGACATGGCCGCCATGATCTCCATGCTGACCTCCCGCGGCCTGCCTGCCACCGACGTGATCGTGGCTCCCGACGTGGCCGACATTGTGCTGAGCAATGAGTGGATCCTGAAACTACTCGACAATCGCAACTACCAGATCGGTGGCGTGGATCCCGAAACACTCCCGACCGGTGCAACGAAGATCTGCCGCCTGAACGTCAAGGGCCACATGGTTGACGTTTTGAGTTACGAGGACACTTACACCGAAGTGGACGGCAGCGTAAAGCCGTTTATCCCTGCGGGTACAATCGCAGTGGGCGCTCCGGCTGCTGGCCGTACTGTTTACGGTGCGATCACTCAGGTGGAGCAGGCCGACGGCGAGTTCCACACTTACACCGGCGTGGACGTGCCGAAATACCTCAGCGACGCGCAGCACAACGTCCGCGAAGTGACTCTGAGCTCTGCGCCGCTGTGCATGCCGAACAA
>ENA-UOOI01001890-UOOI01001890.1-fermentation-metagenome-genome-assembly--contig:-NODE-1890-length-19798-cov-5.209492_pt1 | contig 19798 bp, 18 predicted proteins | sample MGYA00245779_ERZ724027 | MGnify/ENA primary metagenome ERZ724027 (study PRJEB28704, sample SAMN03018318) | fermentation metagenome | biome: anthropogenic terrestrial biome; feature: soil; material...
CCCCCTTCTCTTGTACGGAAAGGCTTTACACTTGTAGGCTGGCTTGCAGAGGATGGCTCGGATTGGATATTCGGTGACGATGGAACAAAGATTACGAAAGAAACTACTGTGCTGAAGGCAAACTGGCTTGCAGACTGCCAAGTAACGTTTAATGCAAATGCAGGAACAGATACCGTGACGGGCATGCCTTCTGACAATCCAATGACGGTGCCGGCGACTAGACCTATAGCAATAACGGCGAAGCCCCAGCGCTTGGAGTATACATTTATAGGATGGTACAGGGATGCAAAGTGTACAAAACCTTGGGATATGAACTCCGACAAGGTTACAGGCAACATCACGTTGTATGCAGGCTGGGGAGCTAATAATACGACGGTGAGCTATCATGTGTCAGCCGATGGGACAGAAAGCGTAAGCCCTCTGATTAATACTGTTGCATTTGGAGAGAAAATCCCGGAGCCGGCAGCAAAAAGGGATGCCCGTACTACTTTGCCTACAGAATATGCAGTGGAAGGCTGGTATACAGATGCAAAATTAACGAATAAATGGGATTTTTCAGAAGGGCTGAAAGACTCCAACGGAAGCTTTGATTTATATGTGAAGTGGCGTCAGGTCACGTGCTGGGCAACCTTTCGGCCTAACAGCGCTGATGCAGTGCCTCAGGAGGAACAGTCTCTTTGGGTGGACAATGGTGGAACGTTACGGGACACTTATGGGGATGATTTAGACAATATGCTTGCGGGGATGTTTACAAGAACCGGCTATGAGGTAGAAAGTTGGGTTACCGATAGAGGAAAAGTATGGGATATGTCTGAAGATTCTTTGACGGAAGATATTATATTGAAGGCGCTATGGCAACCGGAGGTCTATAAAATTAACTTTGATACTTCCCAGGAGGGCTGTCCCGCCTTATCTTCCAGTGAAAGTTCAAAGGAGGTTGCATATGGGAAAACATTAAGCCAGCCTAATTACCCTGCAGACGGGCAGAACTGGCTGGGGCATACGTTCCAGGGCTGGTATACTGAAGAGGACGGTAAAGGGGAAAAATGGAGTTTTGCCGGTGCCGGAGCTGCAGATACAGTAAAGGGAAATATGACCCTCTATGCATACTGGACACAGGACGAATATACAATCAATTTCCAAACTTATGCAGAGGATGAGAATCCCATCGGACCATATACAGGAGTTCATTACGGTGACCTGCTTGCAAAACCTGACGATCCGGTTAGGGAAAGATATCAGTTTCTTGGTTGGTATAAGGATGAAGAACGGACAGAACTCTGGGATTTTGCTGCAGATCAGGTGACCGGAGATATGACACTCTATGCCGGATGGCAGGGGGAACCTGTGGATGTTGTTCTCAATGTAAAGTATGAACCGGAAAATGAAGATTCCGGAAAGATAGTCCAGGTAGATTTGGAGGAAGTGAGATTTGGAGACTTTTTAACGAGGGAGCAGGTAGAGGATCAGGAAACTGAAGCCACAAAGAAGAGACCCGGATATACTTTGAATGGCTGGTATACAGATGAGTTGTATCAGGACGAGGGGCTGTGGGATTTTGCACTGAACCGGGTAGAGCCTCCAAAAAACGAACCTCTCAATCTCTATGCGTACTGGACCTGGGATGAATATACGGCTCAGTTTATCACTTATGACGGGGACAGCAGCGTTCCACCTCAAACTGGTCTGCGGTACGGCAATTTACTGGCTAAGCCTTCACCGGATCCTGTGAGGGAACATTATACTTTTGGAGCATGGCATACGGTGCAGAATCCGGAAGACGATACAACTGTCTGGAATTTTACCAAGTCCAAAGTGACAGGAGATATGAGTCTGTACGCGGCATGGACACCAGATATCTATACATTGTCCTTTGAGACAAACGGTGGTTCGGTCCTTGAACCGGTAAAGGTGACTTATGGCACATATGTTTCTAGTGAAAGTTTAAAGACTACTAAAGAAGGATATGTGCTTGCCGGATGGTACCGGGATCCTGAGCTGACACAGCCTTTTGCACCCGCTTCTGAATATGTTGACCGGGCAATGACCATTTATGCGAAGTGGGAGCTGAAAAAATATACAGTGCGCTATCACTACAGAGATTCCCTGGACAGTGCTGAGGAAGAGGTGGAAACCTATAAGGAGGCTTATAAAGTTGGGGATTATCTTGCCAAACCTAACAAGACAGTACCTCATAAAACCCTGAGTCCATGGTACCAGGATGATACATATCAGGATAAATGGGTATTTAAGCGGGATCAGGTCCGAGGGGATACAGATCTTTATGCATACTGGTCGGATACACAGTATACGGTACATTTTGAAACCTATGACGGCACAGAGATGAAAGATCTGGAAATGATCTGGGGAGAACAGCCCGAGCAGCCCGAGGATCCTGCAAGAACAGGCTATACATTTACAGGCTGGTATAAAGATGCCAAGTGGGAGGAGCCCTGGGATTTTAGTGAGGACTTTGTAAATGGAAACACAACGATTTATTCCGGCTGGGAGGCAAATATGTATACGGTCAGCTTCGATACTGCCGGGGGCTCTGAGGCTGCCGAGTCCCAGACGCTGGCTTATGGCTCGCTGATTACGGAGCCGGCCGCACCGACAAGGGACGGATACACCTTCGAAGGCTGGGCAGGCCCAGACGGAAACCCATGGAATTTCAGTAAGGATACACTAAAGGAGGATACAGTATTAACGGCACAGTGGTCTGAAAACATATCCGGGGACGGCAATAATGAAAACACATCCGGCGGCACATCGGGGACAGGCACCCCAGGCTCGGGAACCCAAAGTTCAGGCACCCCAGGCTCAGGCGCCACAGGTTCGGGGACGGATACATCTGCCCAGGCACTTAAAAGTGCTGCCGGCGATTTAAAAGAAATTCTCACCGGAGATAAAGCTCCTCTGACATATTCTATCGCAGGAATTATTTTAGCTGCAGCTGGTATTCTCGGGGCATTGTATAAAAAGATAAGATAAGAACCAGGAGGAAACACTATGAAATATGAACTGACAAAGGACTTGGAAACAGGGAATGCACTGATTGACTCTGAGCACAGAGAGTTGTTCAGAATGGTTAATAATCTGCAAGATGCATGTGCAAAGGGACAGGGACGAAGCCAGGTGGAGACAGCGGCCAAATTTCTTGTGGATTATGTAAAAAAGCATTTCAGGGATGAACAGAATCTTCAGACAAGTGTGAACTACCCAGGATATCCGGCACACAAGAAGTTTCATGAGGATTACATTAGGCAGATAGAAGGAGGAGCAGATAAAATACTGGCCAGTAATGCAGACATTGCGTCTCTGGCAGAGTTAAATAAGCTGATCGGCATATTGGTGGCCCATATCCGGATAGAAGACAGAAAACTGGCATCTTATGTCAGCAGATACAATAAATAAAAAAGTAATAGCAGCAATGAAAAAAGGCATCTGTTTAAAAATAGGTGCCTTTTTGGTGCAGTGTACTTTCTGCTTCCAGGTACTTTCCGGGCTTATGTTTCGGGGGGCAGCTGCTTTTGCAGATACGTCATTAATACACTGGCTATATTCTGGCAGGGAGCTTGTATACATACGGCACCTATCTGGTGAGCTGCCATCGGCATTCCGTATACAACACTTGATTCCTTATCCTGTCCGATGGTATAGGCTCCGCTCTGGCGCATATGGAGGAGCCCCTGTGCCCCATCCCGTCCCATCCCGGTCAATATGATGCCCACCCCGTTTTGTCCGGCTGTCTCAGCCACAGAGTGGAATAGTACATCCACAGAGGGGCGGTGTCCGTTTACCTTTTCACCCGGGTAACAGCGGACCCGGTAATGACTGCCGTCACGCAGTACCTTCATCTGCAGGTCTCCGCCGGGAGCTATCAGGGCAAGCCCGGGATGTATAATATCCCCGTCTTTTGCTTCCCGGACATCTATTTTGCTAAGCTTGTCCAGCCGGTCGGCGTACATTTTTGTAAAGCCTTCCGGCATATGCTGGGTCACTAGAATACCGGGAATATCACCGGGGAGCTCGCTGAGGATTTGTACAGTTGCCTCTGTACCGCCTGTGGAGGCACCGACAGCAATCAGCATGGAGGACAGAACTTTCATAGTGAACCTCTGATGACTGCTTCGCAGTCCAACAGCAGGACTACGGTGCCGTCTTCAAGAGAAAGCATCAGGTTTGTCAGCTCCTGGCGGTTCTCGATAGGAATAGGAGATGCAAGTGCCGTATTAATATTCTGAACTTGTAAAACTGAATCTACTGCAATGCCGATGTGGAGGGAGTCAATTTCCAGAATGATGATGCAGGTAGATGCGGTGTATTCCATAAAAGGCTTGCCCAACTTAAGGCGCATGTCCATAACCGGGATAATCTGCCCTCTGAGATTAATAATGCCCCTTATATAATCCGGCACCATGGGGAGAGGACGAATCATATAGTTTGTAATAATTTCAATTACATTATCTGTGCTGACTCCAAACACCAGATTATCTGATGTGAAAGTAAGAAAACGGGAAGTAGTCTGCTGTTCTTCTTCTAAATTGCCTGTTGATGTTGTGTCTGACATAATAAAACCTCCAATCTATTTGACTAAAATATTTCCTGCGCAGCAGTATATATACTTCCAATGTCCAGGATAATGCTGATATTGCCGTCACCGAGAACGGTACAGCCGCTGATGCCGGAGTGTTTAATATTAAAGTTGTTAAGGTATGGTGGAAACGGTTTGACAACTACCTGCTGTTCTCCGATCAGCTGATCTACAAAAATGCAGTATGATTTATCACTTGCCTCTACCCACATCATAATTCCGTCATCGATATCTGTGAAGCCTTCCTCCATATGAAACAAATCGCGGATGCGGACAATGGGGAAAAATTCATCCATACATTTTATAATTTCATGTCCTGAAGCATCCAGAATAATATCCTCATTTGTTGCCTTGAAGGATTGTCTTATGTTGGCGATAGGAATTGTGAATATATTTCCTCCAATTGAAATTTCCATACCATCTACAATAGCAAGTGTCAGAGGGAGTTTTAAGGTTGTCTTGCTCCCTTTTCCTTCTTCGCTGGTAATGCTGACAACACCGCCGATTGCTTCTACGTTTTTGCGGACAACATCCAGGCCAACCCCTCTGCCTGAAAATTCGGTGACCTCAGAATTGGTGGAAAAACCGGGCAGCATAAGAAGAGACAAAATTTCCTTTTTGGAATACTCCTCCACAGGTTTAGTCAGCAGGCCATTTCGGCTTGCTTTTGCAAGAATTGCATCGGTATCCATACCTTTCCCATCATCCTCCACAGAAATAATAACTTCGCTTCCTGTATGCTTTGCGGAAAGGATAATCTCCGCCTGAGCTTCTTTTCCTGCCTCCAGACGTTCCTCCACAGTATCCTCAATGCCGTGATCCATAGAGTTGCGGACAATGTGCATGATAGGATCTGAGATGCTGTCTACGATGGTTTTGTCAACTTCTGTGTCTTCCCCGATTATAGTCAGCCGTACATCCTTGTTAAGGGTCTTTTTCATGTCCCGGACAATACGGTTCATTTTCTGAAATACACTGGAAACCGGGACAATCCGCAGAGACATTGCAATGTCCTGAAGGTCATCCGTCAACTTGCGGAGCTGGCGGGCCGATTTTAAGAAGTTATCCAGCTTTACATTTTGAAGGTCCGGGGAAGCAATCACCATGGATTCTGTAATAACAATTTCACCCACAACTGCCATCAGCTTATCCAGCTTGCTTAAGTTTACACTGATCAGACTCTGCTTTGTGTGAGAGGCCGGGGCAGAACCGCCGGCCAAAAGAGTAGAACCTGCCGGGGGAGTATGGTTTGTCTTGCCGGGCACGGCAGTTTCCGGGATACCCGCCTCCTCTTGCATATTACTCTGGTTGGAAATCAATTCATATGTGTGAATATTGCTGGTGCTTTTCAAAACCCTTATTGCACTTTGCGCATCTTTTTCTGAGGAGAATCCAAGAAGAAATCCGTTTTCCGCAATGGTCCCTACCGTACTGGAATTTGTCTCCACGTCCTCCGGAAAAAATTGAAACGTCAAATCCTTATCCTCCAGTGCTGTCACGAGCATAAAAGAGCGGAGATTCTCCATGCCGCAGTCCGGCTCAAAGAAAACCCGAAGCAGGTAAGGGGCATCCATTTTAGAGGGGCTTACGTCAGGGGAGGCGGCTTTGGAAAGCGCAGAGGGAGAGCTGTCAGCATCTTTTTTCTGGATTCGTTTTAGAAAGCTGTTAATTTCATTTGTAAAATCTGTAATGTCTGCGTCCAAGGGCTGATTATTTTCTACCCGTGTGATATCCTCCCCCAGTCTGTCCATGGATTTAAACATCAGATCGAAAAGCTCACTTTTTTGCTCCTCATCCAAAGTGTCCATACCGTTCTCACGTATGTAAAAGAAAAGATCCTCAATATGATGGGCCACTTCCGTTAAAGACTGGTATTCCAGCATTGCAGAGGAACCCTTAATTGTATGCATACTTCTGAAAATCTCGTTCACATCATCTTCAGTAAAGCTGCCTGCTTTTTCGGCATTAATAAGCCTTTCATCCAACTGTTCCAAAAGGGAATTTGTCTCAAATAGGAAAGTTTCGAGCAGGCTGTCTGTTGTATTGTCCATAATTGCACCGCCTTATTTTATATTTGGTAAAAATATTGCAAAAGCAAGGGTATATGTGGTAATGTACTCTTAACATGTTTTGACAGTCAAAGAAAATGTCTCATTATACACATAAACCCACTATAAGTTATATATCGGCAAGGTAAACAAAAAAATAATCAGGGCAGGTGAAAAAATGTCAAATGTTTTAAAAGTTACAACTCCCATGACTGGGTATGAAAATTCAAATCAGTTAAAAACAAATCCTTTAAAAACGCCGGACCCGGCTATACAAGGACAGGTGAATCCTGAAAAAGTGGTAAAACCGGATGCCAGGAGTGATTCCGGGGCGGGGCAGGATATGGGACTAAAGTTCCAGTATGAATCCAACTATGGGACTTTCATTCAGCAGATGAAAGAGGGCCCTAATCTGACTGAAGAATTTTCCCGGATATTTATGAAGGGTACAGGAACCCTGGCAGAATCAGGACTGGAGGAGGGCTTTGCACAAAAGCTGACAGAATTTTTAAGGATGATTGAAGTTTCTCCCCAGGATGTGCCGGGACTGATTAAGAATCAGAGCAATGCAGCCGTCCGCTTCAGCGGAACTTTTTTTTCGCTTCTCAGGCAGGTGATGAATTCCGATTCCCCCCTGGAGCTTAAAGCTTCTATTCTCGACTTTATGAAACGGTACACAGATATGGCAGAGACACCACACCTCATGGAGAATATCCGTCAAACACTGAACAACATAAAAGGACAGATGTACAGAGACTCGAGAGAACAGCTGGAGCAGCTGGAGGGACAGCTCCAATACGGCATGGGCAGCGGAGAAGTAAAGGAAAATATAGAAATAATCCGTGGGAAAATTCTGCCTTTTCTGAATCTCTACATAGCAAGGAGTCATGAAAGGGGAAGTATGAGAGATATGGCAGCCCTTCTGGCATCCTTTACTGCGCGCTGTGAAAACGGAATACCCGGCCGGGTTCTGGATTCTTTTGAACAGTTGATGAGGTATCCGGATATGCAGAGGTATTTTCAGGGCTTTGAGGCTTCTGCTCTGCTGCAGATTCTGGCGAATACTGAGTTTGAAAAGGCATCAAAAGAGAATCAGTGGATGAACCGGTTTGCGGAGCTTATCAAATCCGGCATGGCGGGGGAGGCGGGGAGCAGTCAAAAGGCAGCTTTTGAAAATATGATGCAGTCTATTTTGCTTAACGAAAGTGTATACATGCCGGTGCTCCACATGATGCTCCCGATGCAGGTGGGAGAGCGTCTGATGTTTGCGGAGATGTGGATAGATCCGGATGCGGAGGGACAGAGTGAGGAGAAGAAACCGGGAACAGGAAAAAGAACGGTGCAGGGACTTATAAAATTTGACATCCGCGAGCTGGGTTTCTTTGATATGTATTTTGTCTATCAGGGCGGCAATATCAGAATGCAGCTGAACTGTCCGGAGAAGCTGGAAGACAGAAGCCGCACTATTAAGGAAGATATTGCAAAAATCATGTCAGAAAACGGGATAAGGACGGAAGAACTGTTTGTGGAAACGGGACAGGAATCTATCACTGTATCCGATGCATTTCCCAAAATATTTGAAAGGAAGAATTCGGTCAATGTCAGAATTTAAAGAACTACTCAATCAGAAAGCAGTTGCGCTGACTTATAATGAACACCGGCAGGCAGCTCCGGTTATCGTTGCATCGGGAATGGGGTATATGGCAGAGAAAATAATCGAAGCAGCAGAGGAAAATGGAGTTCCTGTCTATGAAGACAATTCACTGGCTACTATGCTCACCCAGCTGGAGTTGGGCACAGAAGTGCCGGAAGAACTATATCAGGCAATTGTGGATATTTATATGTATTTTCTGGACTATGTCCCTGAGAAAAAAGACCAACCGAAAGGATAAAATAAACGAAAAAAGGACTGTTTTACCAGAGTTGTTTGGGTACAGTCTTTTTTTGTTAATGTAAAATCTCAGCAGGTTACTCGCCGTTCGATTGCTTTTCTTTGCAAAATATAACCCAATGCTATAATTTATGCTTGATTATCAAAACAATATGTAGTAGAATTTGTTAAGGATGAAAAATGTTATCGGATTTTTTCAGCAAAAAGAAATTGATAAATACAATGTTCTTTAATAATGGAATCACACAAGAATGAAATTCTGGAAGGAAATCACACAGCGGATATATAAAGGAGTACGGAGAAATATGGAAAATGACTTTAGCGAGGCCTTGCTCTCAGCTCTGGATGAAGGAAATGACATTATATATCTTTCTGATCCCGAAAATTATAAACTATATTATCTGAACAAAAAAGCTAAAAGTGCCCTGGGGAATCCGCCCAGGATCCAGTGGTTTGAGAAGCTCTGTTATCAGGTGCTGTATGGCAATGAAGGTCCATGTGATTTTTGCCCCTGCCGTATGTTTACAGATCAGACCCATGAATGGCAATGTTTTAATAAGAAGATGGAAAAATATCTCAGGGGCAAAAGTATAGCAGCCGAGAGCGAGGGGCAAATATTTCACCTAGGGATTGCGGCTGATGTTACAGAACAGATGGAGTTGGAGAATAGGATCAATTATCTGAGCAAGGTAGATGAACTTACAGAGGCGGGAAACCGCAAAAGTTATTTAAACAGGCTGGCTCAGATGGATGAGCAGAAGTTCGGCGGGTTTGGAATTCTTGTGGCAGATATAGACAGGCTGCGTATTGTCAACGATGCATATGGACGCCAGTGGGGAGACTTTATATTAATCCATACGGCCGAGGTCCTCAAGTCCATATTTGAGGATGAGGTTTACCGCATAGGTGAAGATGAATTTATAGCTCTCGGAAAGGATATGGATGAAGCTGCATTTGAGAGTGTTGTAAATGAGCTTACAGAACGGGCCAAATGGGATGAGCAGTTCCAGGTATCTATGGGTGCAAGCTATTATGACGGAGAAAGGGATATTGAATATCATATTTCTGCCGCAAATGAGAAAATGAATCTTGCAAAGCTGTACCATTACAGTGAGAGAGAGGAGCTGGCCGCGGAAAGAACACCGGCTGAAAACAGAGGAAAATATCAGGTCGTTCTGTCGGAGAGGCTGAAAGCCGAGATTCAGGATGAACGGTTTCAACTTTACCTACAGCCACAGATCAACCTGAAGACAGGGAAGATGGGGGGAGCAGAAGCCCTGGTGAGGTATATAGATGAAAAAGGCAATATTGTTTATCCGAATGCTTTTATCGATAAGTATGAGTCAGAAGGATTGATTCGACATATTGATATGTATATGTTGGAGAGTGTATGCCGTCTCCTTACAAAATGGCAGGTATCCGGTACACAGGAGATAAGTGTTTCCGTGAACTTTTCCCGCGTTACGCTGGCTGAAGAGGATATTGTGAAGAAAATGAGGGCAATCTGTGATAAGCACAAAGTGCCGCCCTGCATGGTAACCATAGAAATCACGGAAAACGTAGGAGTGTTGGGCCGCCGTGAACTGGAGCGGCTGCTGGTATCCCTCCAGAGAGCGGGATTTTCAATATCCTTAGATGACTTTGGCTCCAGGTATTCGGATCTGGCAATTCTATCAATTGCAGATTTTGACGAGATTAAGTTGGATAAAAGTCTTGTTGATAAAATAGAAAGTAAAGGAAAGTCCAGAACTATTGCAGAATATATACTGCATATGTGTATGGACCTGGAGCTGACACATACGGTAGCAGAAGGAATTGAAACAGTTCCCCAGAGAGAAATATTTAAACAGTACGGGTGCGAGTTCGGACAGGGGTATTTGTTTGACAGGCCAATGCCTGTAGAAGACTTTGAAAGAAAATATATAATGTTTTAATTTTTTTTTGACCAGGGGTGTCGAAAAGCGTCAGGTTATGTTTTAAATTGAAGAAAAAAGTGGAAAGAAGGGGGAATAATATGTCAGGCATCAACGGATTTTGGGGAAATTCTATTTCCATGGTGGAGAAATCCCTGGATTATTTGTGGGAAAAGCAGCAGGCTATATCCAATAACATTGCAAACGCAGAAACTCCGGGATATAAGTCAAAGTATGTGACTTTTGAAGAAAATTACAGGAGCAGGCTTCAGGATGCGATGAAGGCAAAGAACCCGTCACAGGTTCAAAAGGCTATTTCGGGGGCCAGAACAACTGTCCGGGAATCGGCAGAGGAAACAGCCAGACTTGATGGCAACAATGTGAATGCAGATGTGCAGCTGATAGAGATGAGCAGGACTGCGCTGCAGTATCAGTATGGGCTGAGCTCAATAAACAGTGATATAGCAAGACTTAGTACTGCAATCAAGGGACAGTAGGAGGCAGAAGATGGACACAGGATTTATAACACCCATACAGTTATGGGGCAATCTTCCGGAGACAGTAAAAGCCAGTCAGACAGAAGAAAGCAATGGCATGTTTAAAAGTATTTTTGAAAATGCCGTGAACGATGTAACTGATACACAGAAAACTTTGGAGCAGCAGCAGTATCTGTTATCGACCGGACAGATTGATGATGTACACAGTGTGTCAATTGCGGCATCGGAAGCACAACTGTCCGTAGACATGCTGGTTCAGCTGAGAAATAAAGCGATTGAATCTTACAATGAACTGATGAGAATTAGCTTGTAGGTAATAAAAAGATAAAGGATGTTGGCTGAAGGCATGGAAAAAATAAAACTAAAAGTGGAAGATGTAAAACAATTTTTAGACAGATATAGCACCAGGACAAAGGTTTTGGCTGCAGGGAGTGCGGTTGTTCTTCTGATAGGGGCCATAATTATAGCTCTGGTTTTAAACCATAAGGAGTATATAGTGCTGTTTTCAGGTATTACTCCGGAGGAAGAAACTCAGATTGTCGGCAAACTTCAGGAGGCGGGGATAGAGTATCAGTATAAAGATAACGGTGATATTCTTGTCCCGGAGAATGTAGCAGATCAAACCAGAGCAGACCTCGCCTATGAAGGATACCCGAAAAGTGGATTTACATATGATGTCTTTACTGAACATGCAGGCGGAATGACCACCGATACAGAAAAGCAGACATATAAGCTCTATGATTTGCAGAACCGTATCGGCGCTACAATCCGTCTTTTTGATGGAGTAAAAGATGCAAAGGTAACAATAGCCCTGGAAGATGAAGAGAAGTACGTTCTGTCGGACAAAGATGATGAAACATCTGCGGCGACTGCTTCTGTTGTTGTCACTATGAAAGATGACGGGTCTCCTTCAGAAAAACAGGCTTTGGCAATACAGAGGCTGGTTGCCGGAAGCGTGCCGGGTATGCAGATGGAAAATGTATCTGTCTTTGACGGAAATGGAATCGAGATCTCGGTGGACTCCGATAAGACAGGAACCTCCGGTGATGCGGGGGAGGAAATCGCCCAGTTAATTGAGACGCAGATTTCGAAAAAGGTTATCAATGTTCTGGGTCCTTTTTTTGGAAATAATAATATACGGGTCTCAGCCCGCGGCAAGGTTAATATGGAGAAAGTAGTCCGTGAGACAACCACTTATAATACTCCGGAGAAGATAGATGAAAAGGACAAGACAGGTATTGTATCGAGTGAAAGTTCCGATACAAGTACAACGGATACAGGAGGAACCACCGGAGGTACAGCGGGGACAGAGACTAATTCTGACGTCACTGAGTACAATGCGAATGAGGGTACAGAAGGCGGCAATGTGGTTGACGAGAGCAGAACCAGGGATTACCTTGTGAATCAGATCAAAGAACAGGGTGCATTAGATCCGGGGGTCTTGGAAGATCTGACGGTATCTGTTGCTGTTAACGGCGATTCCCGCAGCAATATCAGCATGAATCAGCTGATAGATCTTGTAGGGAATGCAACGGGAATTGCGGCGGCAGACCGAAAAGAAAAGATTACAATTGTGAATTCTCCGTTCTATGAGCCCAAAAAAGCAGATGCCCATGAGACAGCCATGACAGATATTACAGATGCAATGACAGAGTACCTTCCGATTATCGCAGTGGCAGCACTTATTGCAGTTGTTATTATCTTGATTACTACAATTTTACTGAGAAGAAGGAGAAAGAAGAAAGATTCTGAGCAAGAGGAAGAAGAACTCGAAGAGTTTCTTATTCCTGAAGAAACTGTAAAGCCGGAGGTTCTGCACGCACAAGGTGAAAAGAACAGAGAACTGAGAGAAAACGTGAGGGAATTTGCAGATAATAATCCGGAGATTTCTGCACAAATGATTAGAACCTGGTTGAATGGAGGAAATCAAGATGGAAGTAAGTCGGCTGAGTAAAACTCCGAAATTGACACCCGGGCAGAAGGCGGCGGCAGTTATAGCAGCCCTGGGGGCAGACAAAGCATCCAAGGTATATAAGTATCTGACGGAAGAAGAAGTGGAGCAGCTTACTTTAGAGGTGGCAAAGCTGGGCCATCTGGAAGCGGAACAGACCGAGAGTATTTTAGATGATTTTTATAAGACCTGTCTGACTCAGAAGGTTGTGACGGACGGCGGACTGGAATATGCAAGAGCTGTACTTGAAAAAACCTATGGAGAGTCTGTGGCCAACGAACTTCTTCGGAAAGTCACTAAATATATGAAGAACCGTCCTTTTGACTTCATTTCAAAGACAGATACGAAGAATTTATTTTCTCTGCTTCAGCATGAAAGGCCTCAGACCATTGCACTGGTACTGTCCTACTTGGATTCTTCACAGGCAGCTGAACTAATTGCAGAGCTTTCTGAGGATATGAGACTGAAGGTAGTAGAGAGCATTGCCAGAATGGAAAGCGCCTCGCCTGAGGCAATTAAGATTGTAGAGACACAGCTGGCCAAGAAATTTGACAATATTCTCACAACAGACTTTACCAGCATCGGTGGTGTGGACTATATTGCAGATGTCATGAACCGTATGGACAGAAGCAATGAAAAATATATTTTTGACGAGATGGGAAAAGACGATCCGGAACTGGCCGAGACAATCCGCAAAAAGATGTTTGTATTCGAGGATATTCTCACTATGGATGACCGCGCAATCCAGCGGTTTATGCGTGAATGCGATATGAAGGATATTGTATATGCCCTGAAGAATGCCAGTGAAGAGATGCTCAGCCTGTTTTATTCTAATATGTCAAGCCGTATGGCAGACACAGTGCGGTCTGATTTGGAGGTTACGGTCAATGTACGTCTGCGTGACGTAGAAGAAGCACAGCAGCGGATTGTCGAAATTATCAGAAAGCTTGATGAGGAAGGCGAGCTCGTGATTGGCAAAGGCGGAAAGGATGAAATCATTGTATAGGGTGATGAAAAGTAAGCCAGAGGTTGTGCAGAGCCTGGGGAAAGATGTACTATATCCGGAATTTACCGCGGGAGAAAGAAAAGAAACACTCCATGAGGAAGAAGAGTCAGAAGAAAATGAAACTCAGGACATTATGGAGGCAGTATATGCTCAGGCAAAGTCAATTCTGGATGCTGCCAAAAAGGAAGCGGAGGATATCAAGACGGAGGCTTATCAGACCGGCTTTAGCGCCGGAAATGAGGAGGGGTACAGGCAGGGGGCCGGACAGGCCCGGAAGGTGTATAATCTCCGATTTGAGGCAGAGTTTAAGGCTCTTCAGAAGCAGCTCGCGGAAGATATAAAAGAGGTGGAGAATGCAAAAGAGAAGCTGTTGGAGCAGTATATTGATGATTTGAAGAATATAGCGCTGGCAATTGGTGAAAAGATTGTACAAACCAGCTTAAAATCCAGCAGTGAGGTCGTGGAGCGCATGATCCTGTCCGCTACCGGCAGACTTAAAAAATCGGCATGGGCCAAGATTTATATTGGGAAAGGCCAGGAGACTATTGATGTCCGGGGAGACGTAAAGTTTTTGCAGGAGCTTTCCAAGCTGTCGGATAATGTGAAAATTATTATGCTTGAGGAAGAGGACGCAGGAACCTGTATTGTAGAGTTGCCTGATGAGGTTATTGATATGAGTGTGAAAACTCAGCTTGAGAATATAAAAGAGATTCTCAATAACGCGCGCCTGTAAGTGCTGGCAAGTCAAAGACCCCGCAGCAAGCTGACGGGGCATCAAACTTGCAGCGCAGCAAGCTGCGGGGTCTTTGACCCTCGCGGCAGCCGCCAAATGGAAATGCAAGCATTTCCGCTTGGCTCGTTGCTCGCGGGAATAAACAAACGAAAACGGAGGGACACAGATGCTTGAAAGTTTACCCGGTCTGATTATGAAATCTGAGACGATCAGCCACATCGGAAAAATTGAAAATATTACCGGGATGGCCATGGAAGCATCTGGCGGAGGCGCAAATATCGGAGATATCGTTCTGATTTATAATGATGAGCAGAAAAAACAGATACCCGCTGAGGTAGTAGGTTTTCGGGATGATAAGATACAGCTGATGGCATATGAAAATATGCATGGTATTGGTACAGAGAGTTTTGTCAGGAATACAAAGAAACGATTGAAAATTCTCGTGGGCGAATTTTTAAGAGGCAGAGTCATAGATGCACTGGGGAATCCTTTAGATGATAAGGGAGAGTTTACCTCCGACAGGTATTATTATGTAGAAAACCCCAAAATCAACCCCCTTGAAAGACCGCCTATTACCGAGGAACTTGAATTTGGGATCAGGGCTATCGACGGTTTGAATACGATAGGCAAAGGTCAGCGTATCGGGATTTTTGCCGGAAGCGGTGTGGGAAAAAGTACTTTACTTGGCATGATTGCCAGAAATGTAAAAGCAGATATCAATGTGATTGCGCTGGTCGGAGAGCGGGGGCGTGAGGTTCGGGAATTTGTGGAGAAGGACTTAGGGCCTGAGGGCATGAAGCGTTCTGTGCTGGTGGTTGCCACCTCTGACCAACCGGCAATGCTGAGAATGAAATGTCCTATGGTGGCAACTACTATTGCAGAGTATTTCAAAGATCAGGGAAAAGATGTACTTCTGATGATGGATTCACTGACACGTTTTGCCATGGCCCAGAGAGAAATCGGGCTTGCTACGGGAGAGCCTCCTGTGGCCAGGGGATACACCCCTTCTATTTATGCAGAGTTTCCCAAGCTTCTGGAGAGAAGCGGGAGATTCGAAAAGGGTTCTATCACCGGTGTCTATACTGTGCTTGTGGAAGGCGACGATACAAATGAACCGGTAGCCGATACAGTCCGGGGAATTCTTGACGGACATATTGTACTTACCAGAAAACTGGCAAACAGAGGGCATTTTCCTGCTATTGACGTAAATGCCAGTATTTCGAGGCTGATGAGCGATATTGTTACACCTGAACATAAGGATTTGGCATCAAGGATCCGGGATATCCTCAGTCTGTATGAACAGAATGAAGATTTGATATCTATCGGAGCATATAAAACGGGGACAAACCCTAAACTGGATTATGCAATTTCAAAAATTGATCAGATTAATGCCTTTTTAATGCAGGAGGTAGAGAACAGCTACAGTGAAGAAGAAACTTTGCATATGATGAAGGACATTTTGAAGTAAGAGTGGAGGAAGACAATTGAGACGGTTTTCATTTACATTAGACAGGGTTCTGAACTATAAAACTCAGATTGAAAGAAGTTTGAGAAATGAACATGCACAGATTATGCAGAAGGTTATAAGAAAGGAAGGGCAGATTGGGGCCCTGGAGCAGAAGCACCAAACGTGCGCTGTTGAATATGACCAGGTGAAGCAGCAGGGTGCCATGGTGAACAGGCTGCGGGCTTTTGAGGATTATCTCCAATCCCTGTCAGACGAAATAAATGCAGAGAAACAAAATCTGGCACAGCTTAAAGTTTTAGAAGAAAAGAAGAGATTGGAAGTAATCACTGCGAAACAGGACACGGCTTCTATTGATATGCTGAAGACAAAAAGAAGACAGGAATATGATAGAGAGGTACTAAAAGACGATGAACGACTGATAGAGGAGTTTGTCTCCAATACTATGTCGGGCAGTGCTATTGCAGGATAGTGACGCTGCACATGCAGATTGCTATAGATTATATCAAGGAGGAAGGAGGAGAGGGATGAATCAAATTACGGAGGCTTTGCCCCGGCAGGAGAAATGGAATGCTTCGGGCATAGAAATGAAAAAGAACAAAGAAAATCCTAAAAAGAGTTTTGAAGATATTTTAAAGGGCCGGAAGGAAACAGATGTGCCGGCAGCATTTATAGGAGTCGGCGGGGAAATTGTGTGTCCCCAGATGCAGGCCTTGTTTTTCCAGGAAGCGCCCGGGGAAAAAGTGGAGATTCAGAATGGTTTGGGAGAATTATCTTCTGTTTCTCAAATACAGGAAGAGATGCCTGCCTTGCAGCAAAATCCGAATGACCTGGGAATAAACGGACAACCAAAAGAAGGACGGGAGGCGGTGCAAAATACTGCTCCGGAAAATGCATTGGGCCAAACGAAAGGCTTATCGAATGCAGCCCGTCAGATAGTGCAGACAGTTCAGGAAAATAATACAGAAACAATACAATCGCAGTATATTAAAAACCAGGCGACAGATTCTTTGGAGACAAATTCGTCTGTGGGAACAGCAGGAAAGGAAATGCTGACTGCCGGCACAGAAAAGAAGAGCAGTATAGCGAAAGCTATGGAGGAGAGGCCGGTATCTGCAGAAGACAATGGCAGAAAAATGCAGGTTGTTCAAGGCTTTGATGGCCACACGGGGTATGTGCGTGAAGCCTGGACAAAGGAAAAAGCTGCCCCAGGCACGCCGAAAAGTATGGAGCCGGATATGCAGGATCTTAGAAGCAAGATTATAGATCAGATGAGCACAGGGAAAAAAGAATTTCAGGTTCAGCTGAAACCGGAAAACCTGGGAATGGTGCTTGTGAAGGCATCCTATGAAAATGGAAAAGCAGTAATTTCTATTGTATGTATGGAGTCTAAGACAATGCATGCAATGGTGCAGAGTGCAGAAGAGCTGGGAAGCCTGATCCAGTCAAGATTGGGGGGGCCGACCGAGGTGGTAGTGGAAACGCCTCACGCCGATTACCTGGAACAGCAGAGTGGACAGCCAGACAGCCGGGAGCAGGGACAGAATCAGCAGCAGAAGAAAAAAGGAAAAGCAGTCGGGGAAGACACAGAAGATTTCCTGCAGCAGCTGAGACTGGGTTTAGCATAAGGATGTAAAGGGAGAAAAACTATGGATGGAATTCAGGCATTAAGCAATAACAGCAGCAATACAGCTGCGGCAGGAAGCAGTTCTGCATCAGGCACATCGGGCTTGAGCATCAATGATTTTTACAAGCTGCTTGCGGCCCAGATGCAGTATCAGGATGCAGATAATCCTATGGACACAAGTGAGATGATGGCGCAGATGGTACAGACACATATGATTGAGGCCATCACCAATATGTCTACGATTAACACAATTACCTACGCTTCTTCCATGGTTGGAAAAGAAGTTACAATGGCAGAGATTGACTCCCAGGGGAAATTTACAGGAGAACACACCACAGGGACTGTGTCGGGGATACTGATGGGAGACAATCCAATTCTTTATATAGGTGATAAAGCCTATCATATGGCACAGATTATGACAGTAGGTGAGGTGCCGGAGTCTGTCATATCTGACGATAAGGAAAATGAGGAAGCAGGCCCCGATGATGAGGGCACAGTAACAGAGGGATAAAACAAAAGAAAGAAGGTACATAATATGGTTAAATCAATGTATGCAGCTATTGCCGGGCTGCGTTCACACCAAAGTAAGATGGATGTAATCAGTAACAATATTGCGAATGTAAATACTTGGGGATTTAAGAGCAGGACTGCAAACTTTCAGGATGCTATGTATCAAAATCTGACGAACAGCACCGGGGGAAATACAGCTGAGGGTGGAAACGGCGGTGTAAACAGCTCCCAGCTCGGCTACGGAGTGAATATGGGCTCTATCTCGACAAACTTTACTACAGGAAGCTGGGGATATACCGGTGATTCAATGAATTGTATGCTTGACGGGACAGGTTTCTTCATCGTAGGTCCGATGCAGGACAGCGTCCCTGCCGATGCGCTTGCAGAAAACAATATGAACCTCTCCAGAGTTGGGATATTCAGTGTGGACAATAACGGTTATCTGGTAGACAACAGCGGAAATTATATTTATGGTTTTACAGAACAGGATGCAGACGGTACATGGGATACAGATACGCTCCAGCCCATAAGGATACCTGTGGACCCAGACTCAGCAGGAGAACGTTACAATGTATCGACCTATAAGATTGGTACGGACGGTGTTATCACAGGTATTACAGTGGACAGTAAGAAAATCACTATAGGCCAGATCGCTGTGGCTACAGTGGAGAATCCCGGCGGACTGGAGCAGACAGCAGGGTATCTATACACTATCGGCGAGAATGCAGGAAATGTTTTGGCGGTACAGACGATGGGGACAACAACAGGTACCATTTTAAGCGGTTATCTGGAGATGTCCAATGTTGATTTGGCAACGGAAATGTCTAATATGATTACGACCCAGAGGGGTTACCAGGCGAATACAAAGGTTATTACAGTAACAGATGAAATGCTGGAACAGTTAGTTAATATGAAACGTTAAAACCGGAATAAATGCCGGAAACTGTTTCTGCATTGAGGGAAGGGAGGCGGAAGATGCCGTGATAGAGTTAACCAAGTTAAACGGCGAGCCTATTTTAATTAATCCGAAGCAAATTGAATACATAGAACTGATACCGGAATCCAAGATTATTATGATGAATGGAAAATATCACATTGTAAGTGAACATAAAGATGAGATTATTGCACGCATCATCAGGTTCAACAAGGCTATCCACAACATACAGAACAGGGAGGACTAAATTCATGGATTTTACTACAATTATCGGTATCGTGGGAGGATTTTTCTTTATTATAAGTGCGATTATGGACGGCGGGGATATTGGCAACTTCATGGATATGCCCAGTGTGGCTATAGTAATGGGGGGCGTGGTGTGTTCTGTTATTGCAAGTTTCCCATTCAGTATGCTTAAGAATGTAGGAATACATATGAAGAAACTGATGTCCGCCAAACAATATGCCCCGGAACCGGTAATAAATACACTTGTTGAATTTGCCCAGATTGCCAGAAGAAATGGGCTTCTGGCACTGGAAGATAAAGCAAACACGCTGGAGGATTCTTTTTTTAAGCAAGGGATACTGCTTGTGGTAGATGCTATGGAGGCGGAAAAGGTCAGAGAGTTG
>ENA-UOOI01001892-UOOI01001892.1-fermentation-metagenome-genome-assembly--contig:-NODE-1892-length-19776-cov-3.171036_pt1 | contig 19776 bp, 15 predicted proteins | sample MGYA00245779_ERZ724027 | MGnify/ENA primary metagenome ERZ724027 (study PRJEB28704, sample SAMN03018318) | fermentation metagenome | biome: anthropogenic terrestrial biome; feature: soil; material...
GCGTGGGGGTTTCCCAGCAGGCCGCAGAACCCGCGGGCAAAATCGTCGGCGTGGGTTAAAGTCCAGAGCGTAAGCCCGTCTCCGGGAACAATCACGGGCTTTCCGTCCAGCATGCGGCGGAGAACCTGCCAGCTTCCCTTTTTCCCGTGAACGGCGACCGGCACGGCCCGGTCGCTGTAAGTATGGCTGGGCCGGACGATGGTGACGGGAAAACCGTCCGAACGGAACGCTCCCATGAAAACCTCCTCGCAGGCTATCTTGTCACGCGCGTAGCGCCAGTATGGGTTGCGCAGGGGGTCGCTCTCCGTAACAGGATAGGAGACGGGCGGTTTGCAGTAGGCGGAGGCGGAGCTCAGAAAAAGATACTGGCGGGTTTTCCCGGAGAAGAGTTTCAGATCCCGCACCGCCTGATCCGGAGTGAAGACCTGAAAGTCCGCGACAGCGTCGAAGTTCTGCCCTTTCAGCTTCTGCGCCACGGTTTTCTCGTCATGAATATCGGCCCGAATCAGCTTTGCGCCGGTGGGAATGAGTTCCGAATGGTTTCCCCGGTTGAGAAGGGTCAGATCCGCTCCGCTTTCAGCTAAGAGCCTGGCAACCGAGGAACTGATGGTTCCCGTGCCGCCGATCAACAGTACTTTCAACTTGCACACTTCCCTTTTTTGTATTATACTATATTATAAGCCCGGAAGATGGTGTCAGGATAGGGGGAAAAGCCGAATTCGCGGCTTGAAAGGCGCCAGTCTCCGGGAAAGGGAAGTGGTTAGGATGCTGAAAGACTCTTCGTTTCTGGAGATGCTCCTGTGGAATTTTGTTATCATCGGGATCTGGCATCTGCTCTGTTACATTGCGTGCATCAGGCTTCCGGAATCTACCTTTGATGCCTCGAAGAACTGCTACACGGCAAAGCCCTGGGAGCACGGGGGCCAATGGTATCGGGACAATCTGAAAATCAATCTCTGGAAAGACAAACTGCCTCAGCATATCGGGAAAAATGATTTTTCAAAGAGGCATCTGACCAGTGATTCCATTGATTACCTCGATCATTTCATCATGGAAACCTGCCGCGGGGAATGGGTCCATATGAGGAATGCCCTGTGCGCGATTATTACGCTTCTCGTCAATCCTTTTCTGGTCGGAATCATAACGGCCCTTTTTATTACGATTGCAAATATTCCTTTCGCTGTCGTTCAGAGATATAACCGTTTCCGCCTGCAGGCGCTGCGCCGGCGCCGTCAGCGCAGTATCCGGTCTCACGGAATGGAACGAAAGGCAGTTACGGCCTGATCCGCCAGCCGTTTTTATCCTGGCAGCCGCAGATTTTTTACGGCTGCTTTTTTATGCGCGCGAAACAAAATCTCCCGAAGGCCCGGCTGTCTTTCGGGGCCCGGGGCTTCCCGAAAGACAGCCGGGCTGGAACCAGAGAGAGAGTCTTTAGGGAAATAATTCATGCGGAGTATTTTTTGGGGCAGATTATGGAAAACATAAGGGGGATACCTTTTCGGGAGTTCGGGTCCCTGCGGGAAATGCCGTCCCCAGTCCTGCTTTAAAAAATTCACAGAAGATTTACATTTCATCAGAAAATTTATCGGAATGAAATCGTTATAATCTTAACATCCAGATTCTTAAGAATTAAAATCCGCAGGCACCCGGCGTAGCGGCAGAGCCGCAGAGAGAGTGTTCGACGGTGTCGGGAGGGAAAACTGCTTGTCGTTCGTTTCGGTTGAGTTTTTGATCTTTTTCCCGGTTGTCGCAGCCGTTTATTTCTGGATTCCGCAGCGGTTTCGAAATTACTGGCTTCTGGGTGCCAGCTACTTTTTCCTGATGCAGGCCAATGCGGCATACGCCGTTTTTCTCGCAGCCGTCACAGTCATTACCTGGGCAGGCGGAGCTCTGGTTGCGAGGGCGGATCGGGGAGGGGAGGCTGCTGCTCCCAACTGGAAAAAACTTCCTGCCGTTCTGAGCCTGACGGCAATTTTTGCGATTCTGGCAGTCTTTAAATACCTGAATTTTTTTGAGGGGCTTTCTGCCGGCCTCCTGTCCATTTTCGGTGTTTCGATTCATCCTTCCCCGTCGGACCTGCTGCTTCCGGCTGGAATTTCGTTTTATACCTTTCAGGCGGCAACCTATGTGATCGATGTCTACCGCCGTGACGTAAAACCGGAAAAAAATCTTTTTCAGTATGCGCTCTTCGTGTCTTTTTTCCCTCAGCTGCTTTCCGGGCCCATCGAGGAATCCAGATCCATGCTGCCGCAGTTCCGGGAAGTCCACAGATACGATTATGACCGGGTCAGAAGCGGCCTGCTCCGCATGCTATGGGGATATTTTGAAAAGATGGTGGTAGCCGATCGGCTGGGGACTCTGGTCGATGCGGTCTATGACAGTCCGGGAAAATATTCCGGCCTGCCGGTCCTTCTGGCGACGATCTTCTTCGCTTTTCAGATTTACTGTGATTTCGGCGGATATTCGAATATCGCCATCGGCGCTGCGGAAGTGATGGGTTTCCGCCTGACTGAAAATTTCCAGAGGCCCTATTTTTCAAAGTCGATCCCGGAATTCTGGCGCCGGTGGCATGTGTCGCTTGGACGATGGTTTCGGGACTATCTCTATATTCCCCTCGGGGGAAATCGCTGTTCCAGGGCACGCCATTATCTGAATATCCTGATCGTTTTTGCCGTCTGCGGTCTCTGGCACGGCGCTTCGATGACCTTTGTCGTATGGGGCGCCCTGCACGGCCTGTATCAAGTTATCGGACTGACGCTGAAGCCGGTGAAAAAACGCGCGGAAAACCTGCTGGGAATCCGGGAAGATGCCGGACCGGTTAAGATCTGGCGGGCGGCAGTTACCTTTCTCCTCGTTGATTTTGCGTGGATCTTTTTCCGCGCCGGGACGTTTTCGGGCGCCGCTGTCCTCATCCGGAACATGTTCCACTTCCGCTCTCTTGCTGAAGTGGCAAACGGGCCTCTCATTCCGGGGATGAACGTTCTGGAGTTCTGCGCCGCGCTTGCGGGGATTGTCCTCGTACTGGCTGCCGATTTTCTGGGCCGCGGCTGTGATCTCCGCAAAAAGCTTCTGGGGCGCGGCACCGCGTGCCGCTGGGCTGTTTATCTGTCAGCCGCGGTCATCATTCTGATTTTTGGAAATTACGGCCCCCTGCGGGAAGCCGGACAGTTTATCTATTCGCAGTTTTAAGGGGAATTACTTCAAAATGTATCGAAAAATCGCAGGTAAGATTATTGTTCTTTTTGCTGTTCTGGTGTGCCTGTTTGCCGCTTTGTCTCCGGTCTTTATCTATAAAACCCCGCACAGGGCAAAACTGGTGCAGGGGCTCTATGATTCCGGCGACGAGTATGATGTGCTGCTGATAGGGTCCAGCCATATGAACGGCGGCCTCGATCCCAACGTTTTGTGGAAGCAGTACGGCATCACCAGCTTTAATTATGCGACCGGCGGCCAGACCCTGGATGTTTCTTATTATCTGCTCCGGGAAGCTCTCAAAAAGCACCATCCGGACGTGGTGGCGGTGGACACCTTTTATTCTGCCATGACGTCCCCCTATGGGGAAAGCGGTTTAGTCAGCAACGCGCTCGACAATATGAAGTGGTCCGCGAACAAGGTCCAGGCAACGTTCCACTGCGTCCCCCCGCAGGAATGGATTTTCTATTTTCTTCCCGCCCTCAAATACCATTTCCGCTGGTCCACGCTGGATCCGAAAGACTATTCCTATTTTGACATGTCCTCCTATTACTACATGAAAGGATATATGTCCGGCACAAACCGGTGGGGAAAATCCGATGCTTCCTACGTAAGCACGCAGAAACAGGCGGAGATCCCGCAGAAATCCCTCCAGTATCTCGAGAAGATCATCGATCTTTCCAGGGAAGAGGGCTTTTCCCTGATCTTTTTGAATTTTCCGGCGGATTACAGTGAATATGATGCGAAGAACGGATGGGTGGACGACTGCGAGGCGCTGTTTAACTCTGTGGCGTCCTACGCGGAGAAAAAAGGAGTGCCGTTTCTGGATTACTGCGATAAAATGGATGGGATAGGTCTCGATTTTCCAAATGACATGAATAACGCGACCCACCTCAATCAGTGGGGCGCCTGTAAATTAAGCAGCGATTTTGGATCCTACCTGAAAGAGCATTACCATCTTGCGGATCACCGTTCCGATCCCGCCTACGCTCAATGGGACAGGGATTATCTTCTTTCCCAGGCACATGACGTTCTTGACTGAGAAGGAAAATGAGAAAGCGGAACCGCCGCCGGGAAAAGGGATCGGAAAATATTCTTTTCGCCAAAAACTGTTTGATTTCAGGTCAGATTCTCCGAGGACAGGAGAACTGACTTCTGACGCGGGCTCCGGTTCGCCGAGGATAATTTCCGGGCAGAAGAAAACTCTGGAAATCCCACCCGGAAGCAGAAAAAAGAGAACAGGCCCTGCGGGCTTTTGATCCTATAAAAGCAGCCGTAAACCCGGATACCCTGGGGTTTACGGCTGCTTTCCTTTTATAAAATGCTTTCTTTATAAGGTTTGGTTCCCCAAAAGACTGTGGATTATGGCAGGCGGCAGCGCGGGCCGATTCGTGCCCCGCGCAGCGGACCGATCGCTCTTTTTCCCTTGACGCCTGTGTCGAATTTGTCCCGTTGCCTTACTTTCTATTCTGTACAGAGCGGCATTCTGCCCTGGCTTTTCCGGGTGCACCACCCGCAGCAGGCAAAAAGAAGGACAGCCAGACGGAGAGAAGGCAGATATCCCCGGAATACCCTGTTATCGAATATTTCCCGCCTGGCTGCCCGTTCTAAGCTGTAAGGTACAAAAAAAAACGCCAAATACAGATTCTTCATCCATATCCAGCGCCTCCGAAAACGCCTTGCACCCTTCTTTACCCCCTATACAAAATCCAAAACAGGCGGTATAATAAAGGACGCAATGCGCCGTGAATTCGGTTGTGATATGGAGTTTAGCCCTCCAGTCGCAGGAGACAGGTGTTGCCGCACCTGCCTCTGCATTGCATTTTCTGTACCTTACAATCCCAATTATACTGTATTCTGGGACGAAGTCAAGCGAAAGTTTCTGCTCCGGAGAACCGGCTGTCCCGAAGCCGTCTTCCGAATCCTGCCGCCGTGCCGGGGGGGAAAAAGGAATCCCCTCTTCTCGGCCGTCAGGGATTCTGGACGGCGCCGGAATCCCGAAGGGAACCCGTGAATTCGGCAATGCGGTAGCGGGGGCGGGCTTTCGCTTCGGCATAAATCTTGCCAAGGTATATCCCCGCGACTCCAAGGCAGAGCATCAGAAGCCCTCCCAGCATCCAGAGGGACCATACGGCCGGCACCCACGCGGCCGTTCCTCCGTGGAAGTGGGAAACCGCCGACCAGATGACCCCGACAAGACTGATGAAAGTAATCAGAAGGCCGAGCCGGAAAACAAGCTCCAGCGGCTTTACACTGAATGAGGTAATCCCATCCACGGCAAACGCTATCATCTTTTTCAGCGGATATTTTGATTCCCCGGCAAACCGTTCGTGCCGGTTATAATAGACGGTTCCGGACCGGTATCCTATCAGGGGGATTATTCCGCGCAGGAACAGGTTGACTTCCCGGTATTCACTCAGTGCGTCCAGAGCCCTGCGGCTCAAAAGCCGGTAGTCGGCGTGGTTATAGACAATGTCGACTCCCAGGGCGGAAAGAAAGCGGTAGAACCCCTCTGCCGTTACCCGCTTGAAAAATGTATCGGATTCGCGCTTCTTCCTTATGCCGTATACCACGTCGCATCCATCGAGGAATTTACGGACAAATTCGTCCAGTACTTCCACATCGTCCTGAAGATCCGCGTCCAGGCTGATCGCGCAGTCCGCGCGGTCTTTTGCCGTCATCAGTCCGGCAAGAAGCGCGTTCTGATGGCCGCGGTTGTGGGCCAGCCGGATTCCGCAGACCCGGGCATCCTCCGCGCTGTAGCGGGAGATAAGTTTCCAGGTCTGATCCCGGCTGCCGTCGTCGACAAAAAGAATGCGGCTGCCTTTGCCGGCGAGATTTTCTTTTTCCATCGAGCCTAATTTTGTCAGAAGGCGTTTTTCTGTTTCCGGAAGGACTTTTTCTTCATTGTAGCATGGAACGACAAGATAGACGACAGGCACTTTAATCCCCTCCGTTTTTGAGATCTTCGGTCCGAGAGTATTTTATCCGCTTGACACGGAACAGGATCCTCTTTCTGCTTTTTGCCCTGCGGCGGGTCATGAACCAGTAGACTCCCAGGAGCAGGAACCCTCCCAGCGTCACCCAGGCGCCCAGGCGGATTCCCGGAGTCTGATAGTTAAAGCGGATGGACGACGTGCCCTCCGGCACCCTTACGGCCATGAATCCGACATTCGCTTTTAAAATTTCCGCTTCTTTCCCGTTTACCTTAGCGCTCCAGCCGCCTTCCCAGGGGACGCTGAAAAAGACCAGGCGATCCCGATCCGACGTAAAGACAGCGGAAAATCCGCCGTTGTCATAGTGAAACGACGAACATGACGTCGCTTTTCGGGCAGTGCAGTCTTTGAGGTATTCGGATTCTGTATACTGGAGGGTATTTACGTCGATATGCTTTAAAATCCCGCCCGCGCGCGGTGCGTCCTTGTCTTCCAGAACCAGGGCCTTCAGCAGGAGAAGATGCCGGTTGGATTCCGAGGCGGCGTTATATTCGCTTCGCGTGATATAGCCGTCATAGGAAAAGCCCATCGGGATAAAATAGTCGTTCCGATAGACATCGCATCCGTTTTGCGTGGCGTAATAACTCCAGCCCGGCATCAGCGTTTTTCCGCTTTCATCCACAAAGCTCTTTCCGCTGTTCACCGGGTCGAACAGCCACCGGCAGCTTGTCAGTCCCCGGAGCCCGTAGACCGTGGTGTCCGGCCGGGATCCGACGTCCCTCTGGACCCCGATTGTCGGATAGAATTCCATGACCGATCCGGGAACAATGCTGTGAAACGCCTGGATGGTCGGTTTCTGCCAGAACATGGCCTGGTTATCCATCCCGTCGTATATGTCGATGCGGCTGTTGCCGTCGTCGGGTACATGGATATCTTTCCCCGCGTTCAGAGAGTAAGGGATAATCCATTGATGGGTATCGTCGCTCTGCGTTTTGCCGAGTGCGATAAAAAATGCCGCGTAGATTACGGTGACGAGCGAGATGCCGGACATGCACTTCCGCAGAAATTTTGCCCGGCCGTTTTTCCGGTACTGAAACACGATAACCAGCAGTGCCAGGCTTAAAAGCGCTATCGCCACATACGACCAGAACCGGGTCGGGTAGTCCTCCAGGCCGAAAACAAGGCTTTTCTCCCCGTTCTCATCCTCGGTTTTCGGCATCAGACCGATGGGAAGGGCGATGCCTAGGGTAATCCCGATGGTCCAGTGGACTGCCCGCCTCCAGTCGGCTTTCAAGCTTTGAAGCGACGCGATGGTCGCAAGCGACATCATCAGGGTCAGCATATAAAACCAACGCGCGTAATAAGCCATGTTGAAAAGCTGGAATGCCGCGTTGAGCGCCGGGACCATCGACATGAAGAACAGAATGCAGAGCAGGGTTTTGAGCCAGTGCTTCCGCGGGTTCTGGAGGAATGCGAAGACGCCGCTCATTCCGAAGAAAGGAAGCCACGCGCCAAGGGAAGCCCATTTTGCCTCCGAACCCGGGGTGAAATTCGGACGGGCCGGGATGTCCGGCGGAAAGAAAAAGCATTCCAGAATATGCAGGTATCTCTGGTTGTAGTCGTACAGGAGGGCCGACCAGCCCATCGGAGGATCCTTGATCCGCGGATTCTGCAGGACTGCCAGCACCGTCGGGATCAGAAGGATACAGGAACAGAGAACCCCGATCACGGATTCGCAGAGCAGCAGAAGAAAATCTCTCAGGCTGATATCCCAGCTGCCCGCCAGCATCCGGACAATCCAGTAGAGAATCAGGAAAGCGACCTGGCCGGTGAAAAAATAATAATTGACCGTGCAGCAGAGGAACACCGTTACGGCGAAGACCACACGGCGCCGCCGGTACATATACTCATCCATTGCCCACAGCATCAGCGGAAAAAAGACAATCGCCTCATGAAAATGGTTAAAAAAGATATTATAGATGGAAAACCCGGAAAACGCATACAGAAGTGATCCGAGAATGGCATAATCCGGGTGACGCGCATAGCGGCTTAGATAGAGGTAGGAAGTAAGCGCCGCACATCCGAATTTCAGGATCAGCAGAGGCCCCATCAGATGAGGCACCATCCAGCTTGGGAACGGGATGGTCAGCCAGAAAAACGGGCTGCCCAGCAGATAGAAAGTGTAGGACCCGATGAAGTTCGTGCCGAGGTCGGTCGTCGGGTTCCATCCCCAGTTTCCGGCTCGAATCGCGTCATGGCACATCTGATAGAAGGGAATCTGCTGGACGTTGAAATCCCCGTAAAACAGAAAATATCCGTCATCAAAAAGGATAAAAGGCAAAAAAAACAGAAGCGACAGGATTATCCCGCTCAGAAAGGCTTTCCGGCAGTACCGGCCGCTGTCATTCTGAGATTTGCCTAGCCGTATCACTACGCTGCATCCCCGTTCCGTTTCAACAATCAATAATTTCATTATATCATAATGTTTTGTCCAAACAAAGAACAAAACTTTACTTTTTATCTTTTTGATCCTTCGGGAAAGGCGCCGCCTTTCGATGGACAACCAGGCCGCCGGCTTTTTTTGGCGCTTCCCGACGGATGGACAGAGAAGGAGGTCCCGACCCTTTCCATTTATAAAAAAAGACGGTATGATAAAAGGGTCCGAAGGAGGAAATCAGAATGTATCATTTTTTTGCCATGCTTTCCCGCATGAAAAATGTCAACCGGTGGGGGCTGATGCACAATACCCGGCAGGAGAATCTCTGCGAACACAGCTTTGAGACGGCGGTGATCGCGCACGCTCTTGCCGTAGTGCGCAACCGGCGTTTTGGAGGCCGCGTGGACGCCCAGCGGGCGGCGGTTCTTGCGCTGTTCCATGACGCGACGGAAATTGTGACCGGCGATATGCCGACGCCCGTCAAATACTATAATCCGGAGATCCGCTCCGCTTACCGCGGCGTGGAAGACGTTGCCCGCAGGCGGCTGCTGGCCCTGCTGCCCGAAGATTTGAGAGACGTCTACCGTCCCTTGCTCGGCAAGCCGGAAGGGGAGGCCGATCGGGAACTTGCTCCCCTTGTCAAGGCGGCGGACAAGATTTCAGGACTGATTAAATGCGTGGAGGAAAAAAGGATGGGCAACCGGGAATTTGCAAACGCCGAAGATGCCCTTCGCAGATCCGTCCAGGAAATGCACCTTCCGGAGGCGGATTATTTTCTGAAGGACTTTCTGCCTTCCTACCGCCTGACGCTCGACGAACAGGGGTAGCACTTTGGGCTTCTCTTCTTTCTAAGGAAGGTTGAAACAGAGAGGCCTTCATGCTATAATATTTCGGTATCAGTGAATTTTTTAAAATACGATATGCAAAAGACAAAGGGGATCAGCGGAACATGATAAAAGGGAACCGATACCGCACGCGGCTTTGCGGAGAAGTCAGCGAAAACGATGTTGGAAAGGAAGTTCGCGTAGCGGGATGGGTCGAGAATATCCGCGACCATGGAGGCGTGCAGTTTCTTGATCTGAGGGATCAGTACGGCGTCGTGCAGCTGGTGGTTCATAACGAAGACATGCTGCAGGATATCCGGCGTGAATGCACCCTGACGGCGGCCGGAAAAGTCGTCCTGCGCGACGAGGAAACCGTCAACCCGAAAAGAGTCGCGTGAAACGAGGGAAGATGTCCGGCTTAAATACCGTTATCTCGATCTTCGAAACCCCAAAGTCCATCGCAATATCGTCCTGCGCTCCAGGCTGATTGCCTTTTTGAGGAAGGAAATGACGGATCTCGGGTTTCTGGAGATTCAGACGCCGATTCTTTCCGCCTCTTCCCCGGAGGGTGCGCGCGACTACCTGATTCCAAGCCGCCGGCATCCCGGAAAGTTCTACGCTCTGCCGCAGGCGCAGCAGATTTTCAAGCAGCTTCTAATGGTTTCCGGCTTTGACCGGTATTTTCAGATCGCTCCCTGTTTTCGGGATGAAGACGCCCGGGCCGATCGCTCTCCGGGCGAGTTTTATCAGCTCGATTTTGAGATGGCTTTTGCCGATCAGGAGGATGTGTTCGCCGTGGCGGAAAAGGTGATGGGCGAAACTTTCTCAAAATTTTCTGACAGGAAAGTTACCCCGGCGCCGTTTCCGCGCATCCCTTATCGGGAGTCCATGCAGAAATTTGGGACGGATAAACCGGATCTGCGCAACCCGCTCCGGATTCTGGACGTCACCGATTTGTTCGAGGGGACTTCTTTCGCGCCGTTCCGCGGGAAAGTTGTCAAGGCGGTCAATGTGCCCGACTGCGCGACCAGACCGCGGAGCTTTTTTGAAGGAATGCTCAAGTATGCGGAAAGCATCGGCATGAAAGGCCTCGGATACATCAAGGTGACTCAGAAGGAAGAATATCAGGGCCCGATTAACAAATACCTTTCGGAGGACCGCCGGCGCGTCCTGGCGCGCCGCGCCGGCATGAAACCGGGATGCGTTCTGTTTTTCATCGCGGATGACGCGGAACTGGCCCCTGAACTTGCCGGTCAGATCCGGGAGGAACTGGGAAAACGGCTGGGACTTATCGACGAAAGCCGGTATGCGTTCTGCTTTATCGTCGATTTCCCCATGTTTGAACCGGATGCGGAAACGGGAAAAATCGGTTTTATGCATAACCCGTTTTCCATGCCGCAGGGAGGGATGGAATCCCTTAAAAACAAGCGGCCGGAAGACATTCTTGCCTATCAGTATGATATCGTCTGCAACGGCGTGGAACTTTCTTCCGGTGCGGTGCGCAACCATCGGATTGATATTATGGAAAAAGCGTTCGAAATTGCCGGGTATTCGAAGAAAGAGCTTCAGACGAAATTCACTTCCCTCTATCATGCCTTTCAGTATGGTGCCCCGCCGCATGCCGGCATGGCGCCCGGGATTGACCGGATGCTGATGCTTTTGACGGGGGAAGAGAACATCCGCGAGGTGATAGCCTTCCCCATGAATTCCAACGCCCAGGATTTGATGATGGGTTCGCCGGGTGAAGTGACGGAGCAGCAGCTTCGGGAAGCTCATATCCGGATTCGCAGACAGCCGTCTGTTTAAGGAGGCGCGGAATGGTATCCAAGCAGGAAATTGCCAGGCTGGCGAAATTGGCGAAACTTTATGTAAAACCGGAGGAACTGGACGGATTGACGGAAGATCTCAACCGGATGATCCGCTTTGCCGACGCTGTGGCGACCTCCCCGGAAAAGGGATCCGCCTTTGGCGGTTTCGACGGCAGAGAGAACATTTTCCGGGAGGACGTCCCGCACCCGAGTTTTCGCCGGGACGACATCCTGAAAAACGCGGGAAGCGCCGAGGACGGATTTTTCCTCGTGAGACACCGCAGGTAGGGGGGAACAGGGAAACGAACGGAATCATTGCGCGGCTGCACGGGATGCTGGAATCCCGCGAGTTAAGCTGCACGGAACTTACAGAGAAATATTTGAATGCCATCGGAAAAGAGAACGCGGCGCTGAATGCCTATATAAGGCTTACGCCGGAAACGGCTCTGGAAACCGCCCGGCGTGTGGATGAAGACATCGCATCGGGCCGCTCCCTCTCTCCTCTTGAGGGAATTCCGATGACGCTGAAGGACAATATCAGCACGAAGGGAATCGAGACAACCTGCTGCTCAAAAATGCTGCAGGGGTATGTGCCGATTTACGACGCGACGGTTTGGAAAATTCTGAAGGATCAGAACGCCGTTCTGCTTGGCAAAACAAACATGGACGAGTTTGCCATGGGATCGACCTGTGAGAATTCCTGTTACGGCGGGGCGGGAAACCCGCACGATCCCGTCCGTGTGGCGGGAGGAAGCAGCGGGGGCGCCGCAGCGGCCGTGGCGTCGGATCTTGCCGTCTATGGACTGGGATCCGATACCGGAGGATCGATCCGCGAGCCTGCCAGCTTCTGCGGCGCGGTGGGATTTAAACCGACCTATGGCACCGTTTCCCGATATGGGCTTGTGGCTTTCGCTTCCAGTTTTGACCAGATTGGCCCTATCACCCAGAGCGTGGAAGACGCCGCGCTGATCTATGACGTGATTTCCCGGCAGGATCCGATGGATTCGACCTGTACCGGGCGGAAGACAGCGGTGGTCCCCGACCTCGGAAAGGGGATCCGCGGCCTGAAGATCGGGATCCCGAGGGAATATTTCGACAATGTTCCGGAAGACGTTCGGAAAGCGCTGCGGAACACGCTGAAAATCTGGAAATCGATGGGAGCCGAACTTTCTGAATTCGGCATGCCGTCCGTCAAACTCGGGCTTCCGATTTATTACATTCTGGCCTGCGCGGAAGCCTCCTCAAACCTGGGGCGCTATGACGGCATCCGGTACGGTTACTGCACGCCGCACTATCAAAACCGCGAAGAGATGGTCTGCAAAACGCGCAGCGAGGGTTTCGGCAGAGAAGTGAAACGCAGGATCCTTTTGGGCACTTATGTTTTGAGCGCCGGCTATTACGATGCCTACTATAAAAAAGCGCAGGATCTTCGCGGCGCGGTCATCCGTGCGTTTGACGACGTGTTTCAAAAATGTGATCTGATCCTTACCCCTACGGTTCCGACAACGGCGTTTCCCAAAGGACGGACGGGAGGGGATCCGGTGGAAAATTACCAGACGGATATCTGCACCGTGCCCGTAAATATCGCAGGGCTGCCGGCTGTCAGCATTCCGTGCGGGTCCGGCCGGGACGGGATGCCCGTCGGAATGCAGCTGATCGGTCCCCGCTTTTCGGAATCTGTCCTGCTCAATGCGGCATACCGCTATGAACAGGAGACCGGCGGGGAGCCCTATCGTGTGAAAGGGATGGGGGTCGATCTATGAAATATGAACTGATCTGCGGCCTTGAGACCCATGTGGAGCTGTCGACCAAAACAAAAGTTTTCTGTTCCTGCACGACGGAGTTCGGCGGGGAACCCAATACGCACTGCTGCCCCATCTGCATAGGACTGCCGGGCACGCTTCCCATTCTGAACCGCAGGGCGGTAGAATATACCGTGATGGCGGGGATTGCCACAAACTGCGAAATCAGCACGATATCCCGGATGGATCGGAAAAACTATGTCTATCCTGATCTGCCGAAAGCGTATCAGATTTCTCAATATGACATGCCCCTTTGCCGAAACGGCTGGGTGGGCCTTTCCGATGGGCGCAGGATACGCCTTACGAGAATCCATCTTGAGGAAGACGCGGGGAAACTGATCCATGGGCGTGCCGGTACCTTTGTCGATTATAACCGGAGCGGCGTTCCCCTGATTGAGATTGTCTCCGAACCGGATATCCGAAGCGTTGAGGAAGCGGTCGAGTATGTGGAAAAGCTTCAGATGATCATGCGCTATCTGGGGATCTCGGACTGCCGGATGGAAGAAGGATCTCTGCGCTGCGACGTAAACGTGTCCGTGCGGCCGGAAGGATCGGATGGGCTCGGCACCCGGACGGAAATTAAAAACATGAATTCCTTTTCCCACATGACAAAGGCCCTTAACTATGAGAGGGATCGGCAGATCGATTTGCTGGAGAGCGGGGAAAGCGTTGTGCAGGAAACGCGCCGGTACGATGAAAAGACCGGCTGCACCGAGGGAATGCGGGACAAGGAAGACGCCAACGATTACCGCTACTTCCGCGACCCGGATCTTATCGCCATCCGGATTACGGAGGAAACGGCCCGAAAAATCCGCGCGGAGATGCCGGAAGATCCCCAGAAGCGCCTTTCCCGTTTCCAATCGGAATATGCCCTGCCGGAAAAGGAAGCTCTGCTTTTGATTGAACACCGAAAGATTGCGGATTATTTTGAACGGGCGGCAGAGGGGCTTAAAAATCCCCGCTCTGCGGCGAACTGCATCACAGGCCCCATTTTTGCCCGCCTTCCGGATGAAAACGCAAAGGAAAAATTCCAAATCGCCGTGTCGGCGGAAGATCTGAACGCGCTGCTGCGGATGGCAGAGAAGGCGGGGATACGGGAAAACCTTGTGCGATCCACCCTGGAAAAAATGCTGGACACCGGAAAACCGGTTTCTGATTTTCTCAGCAAAGAGGATTTGGAGGGCGTCAGCGGAGAAGAACTGAAAAAGTTCTGCAGACAGGCAGTCCGGCAGAATCCGGCTGCCGTAAAGGATTACCTCGGGGGAAAGCAGAAAGCGATCAAGGCACTCGTCGGCGCCGTCATGAAAGCAACGCGCGGCCGGGCGGATCCGCAGAAGGCACAGTTGGTTTTGAAAGATTTGCTGGACCGGGGATAAGAGGAAAAAACGCTTCCGAAGCAAAGAGAGAGAACCTTGCTTCGGAAGCGTTTTTTCCTCCCGCGGCACTCCCAGGCCCCCTGAAAGCCGCGCGGCAGGGACAAAAAAAACCGGAGCTAACCAGCCCTTTCGGACTGCAGCTCCGGAAATCGAATCTGTTTCCAGCAAAACTTCGCGGCGGTTTCGATTTCCTGCTCTCTAGCCCGCTGTTTCCGCCACTTTGCCGGCATACACGCGCATCGCGTCCAAATCGGACTGCGTAGGACGAAAAACCACCCGCAATCCGTCCCCGACAAAATGATATTTCAGATGCGTCAGTCTGTCGCGGATCATCGGAACCGCTTCCCCGCTCCAGCCGTAGGAACCAAAAGCTCCTGCCGGTTTTCCGTGTGTGTTGATGGCGTCGGCTGCGGAAAGGACTTCCCATACGGCGCCGGGCGCGTCTCGATTGATGGTGCAGGATCCAAACAGCAGAATATCGGCGTCGTTTAGAAGAGAAATCACTTCGGAACGATCCGAAAACACAATATCGCGCATCTGGACTTCCAGTGCTCCGCTCTTCGAGAGCTCCTCGTACGCTGCCTCTGCAAGCTTTTTCGTATAACCGTATGCGGAAGCATACAGGATGGCAGCGAGCTTTTTTTGGCGCGGACGAGGAACACTCCATTCGCGGTACAGTTTCCGCTGCTTTCTTGCACCTTCCGGAAGGCATGGACCGTGGCTCGGGCAGACCAGCTCGATCGGCAGATCTTTGATTTTATCGAGTCCTTTGAGCACATAGGGACGGAAAGGCCCGAAAATCCCCTGATAATAGTAGGCAAACTGTTCCTGGTACTTTTGAGGGTAATGAATCCCCGTTTCCAGCATGGTCGGTTCACAGTAGTGGCAGCCGAGAAAGTCGCAGGTGAAGAGCACTTTCTGCTCCGGCATCCAGGTAAACATGGAATCCGGCCAGTGAAGCAGCGGGGCGGGAATAAATTCCAGCGACCCGCTTCCATAGTCCAGCTTGTCGCCCTGCTTGACGACGCTGCACGGGAATGGCCGGTTCACGATGGAACTCAGATATTTCTTCGCGGGAATCGTACAATGCACCCGAATGCGTGGATTCAGAGCCAGCAGTTTTGCCACGGAGCCGGAATGATCCGGTTCGGTGTGATCCATCACCAAATCGTCAATTTTTGAAATGTCAACGACGCTCTGGATGTTGTGCAGGTATTCTTCAAAATAATCCTCATGAACCGTGTCAATGAGGATATTCTTTTTTCCCGTGATGAGATATGCATTGTAACTTGTCCCATAATCCGACCTCATGATAATGTCGAATATGCGAAGACCAGGATTCAGTACGCCGACAGAATAAACATTCTTTCGAAGTTGAATCGCACTCATAGTTAAGAATAAGACTTCCTTTTTGGAATTATTCCGGGCTGAACATATCTTTCCCGACCCCGCATTCCGGGCACGTCCAGTCATCCGGCAGATCTTCAAATGCGGTTCCCGGTTTCACACCATGTTCCGGATCACCTTTTGCAGGATCATATACATAGCCACATACCCCGCAGATATATTTTTTCACTCAAATTCACACTCCTTATTGATAATCATTCCTGTAATTATCAGTATAAGGGAATGAAACTCATTTGTCAACAGCGGCAGCCTCAAAAAGAAGATCTTCCAGCACTTCGGTAAGATTGTACGGGAAAACCGAACACCGCCTTAACGACCAGGCAAGATTCATGACCTTGGTCAAATTGCGTGAGATGTATTGATCAGCACATTCTCCCTTATCCTTTAAAATGCGAATTCCATATCCATCTTTCTGATTTCCAAAAACATAATACTTAAGACAAATCCCTGGTAAATCTACACTCCCGATAAATCTGACCATTTTTCCACCTTCTCATTTTTTTTTGGATGTGAATTTCTGTCACCTGAAATATTCGATAACAGGATAATTCTAAAGCACTGACCAAAAATAATCAAGCGGAAAAAGGCCATTTTTGTCATTAAACTATAAAACACGCAAGATATACTATAAGAAATTAGGGTAAAAATATATATTGTATCGGATGATGTACAAAATCCCTTATATTTTGTAAAGATAGATAATCAAAAGCGCGCTTAATACTCCAAGTATAGATCCGAAAACGGTATCCGACGGATAATGGACAAACAGGAATATTCTGGAAAACGCAATGGAACAGGCAAGGATGATGGCGGCAACTCCGAAGTGCCTGTCTGCCATGCAGAGAACGGTTGCTGCCGCGAAAGAGGAAGCAGAATGGCCCGACGGGCAGGAATATCCGCCGGGCGTATGGATCAGAAGGGGCCGCGGGTAGGAAACGAAGGGACGCGGCCTGCCGATGATGGGTTTTAAAATCTGACTGATAATGTAGGCTAAGGATATGGAGAAAAAAAGCATAATCGCGAACCGTCTGGTCGGCCGATCCTTGCCGAGCAGGATTGCAATCCCAAGCCAGACAGCTCCCGCATTTCCCATGCGTGAAAGGACGGTGAAAAGAAAGTCGGTAAACCGATTGTGAAAATGGTTTTGGACATATCTTAAAATTGTAACATCCATACTTTCTCCTCCGCACGGTTTGTTGAAATATATTATACCATATTTTAAACCAATTGCGAATATACATGAATAAAAAACGGGGGATGATAAATTTGGAATGGGAGAGCATGCCAGAGAAGGAGTGCGCCAGCAGGCTGCGGACCGACCTGGAACGCGGTCTCAAACCCGAACAGGCTGCGCAGCGGCTCCGGGAATACGGGCCGAACGAATTGCCGCGGCCGAAGAGAAAGAGTCTGATGGCGCGCTTTTTTGCCCAGTTCGCCGATTTTATGGTGATTATCCTGCTCATAGCGGCAGGAATTTCGTTTGCAACTTCCTTCCTTCGACATGACAGCGATTTTGTAGATTCCATTATCATCCTTGCCATTGTCGTTGTAAATGCGATTACGGGAATGGTACAGGAAAGCCGGGCAGAAAAATCACTGGAGGCCCTGAGGAAGCTTTCCTGTCCTCAGGCACGGGCAGTACGCGGGGGAAAGGAAACGGTTCTCCCCGCCCCTTTGCTGGTTCCAGGGGATCTGGTCCGCCTGAAGGCGGGGGATCTGGTGCCGGCCGATCTCCGGATCGTGGAAGCGGTCGATCTGAAATCCGAGGAAAGCGCCCTTACGGGAGAGAGTGTGCCTTCCACAAAATCTGCCGGTGAAGTTTTCCCCATGGGAACTCCGATCGGCGACCGGCATAATATGCTGTATTCCGGATGCGCCGTCACTTCAGGAAATGGAAAAGGTCTGGTGGTGGAAACCGGAATCCATACGCAGGTAGGCCGCATCGCCCGGATGATTGGAAGTCCGAACGCGCCGCAGACGCCCCTCCAGCACCGGCTGGCGCAGGTCGGCCGGACTCTTGGAATTGGGGCGCTGGCCATCTGCTTCGTCATCTTCATCATGGGACTGTTCCAGCAGGTCAATCCGCTTGACATGTTCCTTATCGCGGTGAGTCTGGCGGTAGCGGCCATTCCGGAAGGGCTTCCCGCCGTAGTAACCGTTACCCTGGCAATTGGGGTGCGGCGGATGGCGGCAAAACGCGCCATTGTGCGCCGCATGCCGGCGGTTGAGACGCTGGGAAGCGCGAGCGTCATCTGTTCGGATAAGACGGGTACCCTGACTCAAAACCGGATGACGGTTGTGGAGCTTCGCGATGCGGACGGCATGATCCGCATGGATTCGTCCTTGGGGCGGCGACTTCTCCGCATGGCGGCGCTCTGTACCGACTGCGAAATTTCCGGCGGTCAGATCATGGGAGATCCGACCGAGGCCGCGCTGGTTCGCGCCGTCTCCATCGGTACGTTTCAGGCGGACAGGAGAAAATATCCCCGCGCGCTGGAGATCCCGTTTTCCAGCGCGCGGAAAATGATGACAACCGTCCACCGGCTGCCGGGAGGCCGATATCGGGCCGTCACGAAAGGCGCTCCGGATTTTCTGTTCAGCCGGTGTGTATCCGGTGCCGCCCCGCGTCAGAATGAAGCGATGGCTTCCGCGGCCTTGCGGGTTCTGGGCGTTGCCTGCCGGGATTTCGATGTTCTTCCGGCGAACCGAACCGAGATAGAAAACGGTATGACTTTCTGCGGCCTCATCGGCATGGCGGATCCTCCGCGCCCGGAAGCGAAGAGAGCGGTTTCTGTGTGCCGCAGGGCTGGAATCCGGGCTGTGATGATTACCGGCGACCATGCCGCGACCGCTGAGGCGGTGGCACGCAAAATCGGCATCGCGCGGGACAGGGGTTCCGTTTTAACCGGCATGGAAATCGATCGGCTGTCCGAGGAAGAGCTGAAAAGAAAGATCTGCCGCTACACGGTATTTGCCCGCGTTTCTCCAGAACACAAAGTGCGCATTGTGCGGGCGTTCCAGGCGCGGGGTGAGGTTGTTGCGATGACGGGAGACGGAGTGAACGACGCGCCTGCTCTCCGCGCGGCTGATATTGGCTGTGCCATGGGCATCGCGGGCACGGAAGTCGCGAAAGCGGCTTCCGACATGATTCTGACAGATGATAATTTTGCTACGATTGTTTCCGCCGTGAGAGAGGGCCGCGGGATTTATGCCAATATTAAAAAGACCGTTCATTTTCTGCTGAGCTGCAATATCGGGGAAATCCTGTCGGTTTTTGTCGGCTTCCTGCTTCGTCTGCCGTTCCCGCTTCAGCCGATTCAGCTGCTTTGGGTAAACCTTGTCACCGATTCTCTGCCGGCGCTGGCGTTGGGCGTTGAGCCGATCGATCCAAAAATCATGGAGCAAAAGCCTGTCCGGCGCGGGGAAAACATGTTCGCGGGCGGCATGGGCTACAGTATTGTCGTGGAAGGGTGCCTGATAGGCGCTCTTTCTCTGCTGGCGTACAGTATCGGCCGAGCGTTCTTTGATGTGGATCCGGCTGCGCCTACGATTGGAAGAACCATGGGCTTTGCCGTGCTGAGCCTTTCCCAGATAGTCCACACGTTCAACATGCGTTCCAGCCGCTCCGTCTTTCATTCCGGACTTCTGCCAAATTACAGGCTGATTCTGGCGGCGGCCTTCTGTACTTTCCTCCAGACGGCGGTGATTGTTTTCCGGCCGATGGATGCCTTGTTCCGGACGGCGATGCTTACGGGATCTCAGTGGCTGATAGTCGCGGCGCTTTCCTCTGCTCCCCTTGCTGTAGTGGAGATGGAAAAATGGCTGGCAAATCAAGCGGGGTCGAAAAGGTCTGCAGGGGAAAGCCCTGCTTCCCCACCCGATAGGAAAAAGAATTTTCCGGGAAGGATGGATCGGAAAGGGTTCCACCGGGAATAAATGAGAATCGAGTAGGAGGTCACCCATTTGAGTGACCGACCTCTCACACCACCGTGCG